>ENA-OWOZ01001268-OWOZ01001268.1-bioreactor-metagenome-genome-assembly--contig:-NODE-1268-length-24311-cov-52.514277_pt1 | contig 24311 bp, 17 predicted proteins | sample MGYA00238140_ERZ651804 | MGnify/ENA primary metagenome ERZ651804 (study PRJEB26910, sample SAMN07631232) | bioreactor metagenome | isolation source: Switchgrass digestor | place: USA: Dartmouth... | reverse complement strand
GAAGGAGTAACGGTGAGTTATCAAATCATCGTTGACTCCGGCGCCCTGACGGACGGACAGGCGCTCAACGCCGGAAGTTACTGGTTTGTTGCCCACTTCAGCGGCGATTTCGCCAACTATGAAACGATACCCGTCATGTCCGCGACCTTGAGGATTTTTCGCCGGACTGTGGAAATCGAATACAGCGGTTTCTCGGGTCTGGTTTATGACGGCTCCGAAAAGATTGTTTATGCGGAAATCAAAAACAAGGTCGCGGGCGACGATGTGGCGCTGACAATGACCGGAAACAAGGCTGTCAATGCCGGAAGCTACAGCCTGGAAGTCACGGGCCTTGAGGGCGAAGACAAAGAGAATTACAGGTTGCCCGATTCCGGATTGTGCCTGGATTATACAATCCAAAAGGCCAAGATAACCGGGGTTTCCTTCCCCGACGGCAGTTTCGTTTATGATGGCGAAAGCAAGGAGCTTGCCGTTGACAACCTAATTACGCAGTACGGGGATGTGTTGGCCGTCGTCTATTCCGGAAACGGAAAAACCGCGGCCGGGACTTATCAGGTCACCGCCCAACTCAGCCATCCCAATTACCATACCTTGGTTCTGGAAGCCGAATTGGTGATTGAAAAAAGGCATGTGACCATTAAAATCTTCGATCAGGAAAGCATATATGGCAATCCGATTGCCGACGTGCTTTGGGTTGTCTCCGAGTCAAGCCCCTTCACTTTGATCCCGGGCGATGACCTCAACATCAGAATCTCGGAGGCTCCGGGAACAGGCGCCGGAAGTTACCCGCTTTCCGGAACCTATGAGAATCCCAATTACACCGTTGAATTCATATCCGGAGTGTACACCATCAGGCCGAGGCCGATGAAAGTCGTCATCCACAATCAGTCGGCCATATATGACAAAACCGAACCGCTGGTCGACCAGACGAAATGGACTTATGAGGACACTTTCGGCTATCAGGACAATCCGGAAAGTCTGCGGGTGTCGCTCTTCAAGGAACCCGGTGTCGATGCGGGGACATACACAATCCATGGCTCCTGGGACAATCCGAATTATGCCGTGGAGTTTGTAGAAGGGAAGTTTGAGATTAGGAAGCGGACGCTGACGATTGAATTCCTGTCCGCCTCGCTCAAAACAACCTACAACGGCCTTCCCCAGGTCCCCAAGACAAGGGTGAGCAATGCCATCCCCGGCGATGAGATTCTCGTCCATCTGAGTTTTGACGGTTCACCGGTTGCCCCCCGGAACGCAGGCAGGTACACCGTTTCCGTTGTGGGCATTTCCAATCCCAATTATGCCTACACGAAGCCCCAGGATGTCATTTTCGAAATCGAGAAAGTAAAATTGACGATAATTGCCGATGCGGTTGAAAGTTTTTTGAACGAACCTGAAAAACCTTTGACCTATAAACTCTTCCGGGACGGCGTCCTCTATGAACTTCCCGCAGGCGACAGCGTCGAAATCGTATTGAGGCGGGAAGGAAACGGTGAAAAAATCGTCGGGAAGCAATATCTGATCGAACTGGTGAGCGCGGTTTTTGTGGACGGGAATGAAGGAAGAAACTATGAGGTTGAATACTTTCCAAGCAACTACATCTTCATCGGAACTGATGTTGAACTCGCTTTGGGCGCCAATACCTTCGTTTATGACGGTTCCGCTCAGGAAGTTCGGGTCATAAGCGATCCCGCTCTTTCGGACGATGTCTTCGCCTATCATTTCTTCCATAACGGCGAGGAGATACCGGCAAGTCAGGTCGTAAACGCCGGAATCTATCAGGTGCGCGTCTATTTGCAACCCGATTACACCAACAGCTTCTATCTTTCCCTGGAAGGAACCTATCGGGAATTCATTGAATTTGAATTCGAAATTGAAAAGCGCGACATCAGCGCCGCCATCCAAGTGCTTACCACGCAAGCCCCATACACCGGAAGAAGCGTCGAACTGATCGAGGTCGCTTTCAACGGCTTCGACGAAGAGATCACTTACGTGTGGAAGGGTGAGGACGGCGAAGACATTGAGATCCTGGAAGCGGGAAGCTACCGGATCAAAATCGTGATTGAAGATGAAAACTATCGGGGCGAATCCGAGGTCTTCGTCTTCACGGTCCAAAAAGCCAAGAATTCCAGCCGGCCCTCCATCTCGGCGGACGATGTTTCCGCAACCCCCTACTCTTTGGAAATTAAGTCCATCCCCGGAGCGGAATACAGCCTCAACGGCCGGACCTGGCAGGACGGAAACAGTTTTTCCGGGCTTACGGACGGCAGGACTTACATCGTCTATGTTCGCTATAAGGAAAACAAGAATTATCTGGCTTCGGACGCAGCTTTGTTGGAAGTTTCTACCGATGGTTTCTATGAATTTCTTGCGGAAGTTGATAAACTCTCCGACAACCCACTTGAAAATTATAGTATAATAAAAGAAGCCGAAAGATTGAGAACATCAATCGATGAAGAATATGAGCATTTATCCGGCGAAGTGCGGCTTGCCCTTCAGAGGCTGGAAGATGCGAAAGCGGAATACCGCGCTTTCGTTGAAAGAATGGCCGCGGATGTTTCCGCTGTGAAGAAGGCGGCAGCAAGCCTCGCCCTGGTCCTGACGGCGCTGAAGGCCTTGGCGGTTTTCGGAACCATCCTGATCGCCGGCAGGCTGAGGAGCCTGATTGTGAGGAGGTAACATGATGAAGATAAGACAGATTCTGGTTTTCATATTCCTAATCGGCATCTCCCTGGTTTTGAGCGCCTGCCGCGACGGAGCCATCGACATTGACACTTTCGCCTCCAGCGTTGCCTTCAAAGGCAACGCCGGAGCGCAAGGTTACGAACAAAGGATTGAGATGAAATACGAAGGGACGACGGTCTACCTCGAGACCAGAACCCTCGAAGCCGATGGAGAAGGTTACAAACTCACATCGAAGGTCCTGCTTAAGCTGAATGATCTGGAAGAAGAAGTACAATTCCGCGAGGAAGAAGAACGCGTCGAGAGGTTCACAAGTTTCGAAAACAACCTGGGAATCGACTTCAGGAAAGAATACTTCCTCGACGGGTATGAGATACGAACGGAGGAAGAGGTTTCCGTCTTCACCGGAAGAGTGAAAGCGGAGGCCGGAAAACTGTTCATGAAGGACGAGGTTTTCGCAGGGACGGACCTGGAAGTGACCGTCACGATCGATTCTCAAAACCGCCGTTTGAAGGCGATCGTTGTGACTTTTGTAACCGCAAACGGCAGTCAAGCCCGAATAGAAACGACAATCAATTATTGAACAGGGGTGTTTCCCCTTCTTACAAGAGAAAGGACAGTATCAGAATGAAGAATCACAATATCCTAAGCGTCAGGAATCTTTCCAAAAAGTACGGGAAAAGCCCCAATTACGCCATTCAGGACATCAACTTGGAGTGCGAAAGAGGGGAAATCGTGGGTCTGCTCGGGAGGAACGGAGCGGGAAAATCGACGCTGATCAAATGCATCACCGGGTATCTCGCTTTCGAGGAAGGATATATTCTGATTGACGGATATGACATAAAGGCCGAACCCGTGAAAGCGAAAGCCTGTTTCGGGTATGTTCCCGACAACCGTCCGACGTTTGAAAAAATGACGGGCATGGAGTACATCCATTTCATCGCTGACATCTTCAAGGTGCCGGCCTCCGTCAGGGAAGAAAGAATCGCGGAACTGCAGGAAACCTTTGAACTCGGCGACAGCATCTACAATCTCATTTCCTCCTATTCCCAGGGCATGACCCAAAAAGTCTGCTTGATGGGCTCTTTGATCCATATGCCCGACCTTTGGATATTGGATGAGCCCTTGAACGGACTGGATCCCCAGGTTACCAAATCCCTTCGCGAGTATATGAAGAAATACAGGGAGAAGGGGAAAACCGTTCTCTTTTCCTCCCACAATCTCGACGCGGTCCAAAAAATCTGCGACCGCGCGGTGATCATCAATGCCGGGAGGCTCGTTGAGACTTTGGATGTGCAGAATTTCAAGGACTTGAATCCGGAAATGAGTCTGGAGGAATTCTTCCTCGACCGTTACGGTGATAAGATATGAGCGCTTTCGGGGTTCTGCTGAAGAAGCAGTTTCAGGAATGGCTTTACTTCTTCAAGAAAAGAGGAAAGAAATTAGATTGGCTGGGCTTGATCACTTCCGTGATTTTGACGGCTTTATTGGTCACGGTTTTCCTGCTTGTCTTCATCACTTTCATAAGGACCTATACCAAGGTAAGTTACCAAGGCGACGGGTTCCTCGAAAGGCAGCATGAGATCCTGACCATCACCTATTCCCTAATCCTCTTTTTCAACATCATCTCCGGGGTCAGGAGCATAGAGAACAACATTTCTTCGGCGGTGGATTTGGAAGTGCTGATCGGGCTTCCGATCGGCAGCCAAACCCTCTTCCTATCGAAGATCGTCGGCATCTTCTTGAACCAACTTTTCAATTCACTCCTGTTCATCCTTCCCATCAACCTGGTTTTTGGAATCCTGACTGAACAGAGCCTTTACTACATTTTGGTGTCGCTGTTGATCTGTCTCATCGTCCCCGTCCTATCTTTGATCATCGCCGCCTTTTTGGCCATCCCTTACCATTATTTCCTGCGTTTCATCAAATCCAGGTTCGTTCTCCTGACCTCCCTTTTCACAATCCTCATCGTCGGAGCGTTCATGGTCTACTCCTGGATTCTGAAGGTGATTCAGGGATTGCTGGAAACCGGCGTGATTAAATTCATCTTCGACATGAAAAGGATCAGGTTGATTAAGACCCTGGTTTCCTACCTCTATCCGGGAAATCTCCTTTCCGGGATCCTCCTGAGGAAGAACGCCTGGGGGGCTTTGCTGATCATCCTTGCCTTCATCGGGATTGTCGGCACCGGCGCCTACTTTTTGATCAAGAAGTTCTTCCTTCGGATCACTCAGGGGAAACTCGAAAGCAGCCGGAACGTCTTCAAAAGGAAGCGCAAGTATCGGGAAAAAGGATTGATCCTGACGCTCATGAACAAGGAGTTCGTCAACGTCCTGAGGACTCCGAACTATTCCTTCCAATATTTCGCGGTCACTTTGACGGTCCCCTTGATGGTCTATACGACGATGAGTTTGACCGCAAGCCTGATCACGAAGGCGATCGGTTTGCAGTTGGATTTTGAACTGGCTTTCTTCATCATCATCATGTTCAACTTGCTGACGAACACCTTCTGCGCGACGAACATCAGCCGTGACGGCAGGATGTTCCAAGTTCTGAAAACGCTGCCGATCGGGCACAGGGAAATCATCCTTTCCAAAGTGCTTTTCTCGGCTCTGGTTTCCTTCGCTTCCATCTTTTTCACGGTTCTGGTGATGATCGTGGCGGGTTACATCACCGTTTTTGAAGGCCTGATCATCTTCATCACGACGGCCCTATTGTCCCTGTCGGTCATCTTTTTCGCAACCCGCAAGGACCTGAACCGTCCCCGTTTCCCGACGGGCCGGAACCAGGAAATCAAGGAGGAAACGGGTACCGTCTCCCTGATCGTTTTCATGGGGCTGCTGTCATCGCTCGTGATTGGGGCTTTGATTCTTTTCGCAAGAATCCTGGTCACCTTCCGAAGGAGTGAAGCTTTCGGGACGCATCTCGCCACCGTTTCCGTGGTGCTCCTGTCCCTGCTGATCTTCGGTCTCTCGCTTTTCTATCTCTTCTTCGGTCTGAAAAAGAAATACTATGAAACGGAGTGAACCGGATGAACAAGAAAATAATGATTTTGATCATGGCCATACCGCTGATTCTGCTGTTCTCGATTTTTTCAATCGTGAACACGGCGTCCTTGGCGGTGGACATTCCCGTTTCGGAAGTGGAACTCAGGCTCCTCCATGAGGGCGAGGAAAGCGAAGCTCTCACTTTGGATCTGGCGAACTACCTCCACCCCGTATATTTGATTTCGGAAGTAAGGCCGGACAATGTTCCGGAAGCGAATAAAAAAGTCAACTTCAGTTTCGAGTTCCTGGAAGAGCAGGAAGGAAGTCCGGAAACGGTCCTCGAACTGGTGGAAGAAAAAATAGTCTACGACGGACTGGAAAGATCCGTCCATCGTCTCGTTTTGAAGAATGTCGGAAAGGTGAAAATCAAAGGGAGCGCCGGGAATTACTCCGACAGCGTGCTGGTGGAGGTGTACAGTTCGAAGGCGTTGGCGATTGCATCCCTTGCCGCGGTCCACGTCAACGGCGAAAGCGTCGATTTCAACGACATCGCCGCGGGAGACATCCTCTATTTCCGGGCCAATGTCCATCCCGACAATGTCGCGGACAAGACAGTGACCTGGGCGAGCAGCAACGAAAACATCATCAGAATCGATCCGGAAACCGGGAAGGCGCGCGTCCTTTCCAGCGGCCAGGTCACGATTTCCGCGACCCTCCGCTCCGGTTATCCTGAAAACCACTCCCGTTCGGTTTCAATCAATGTGCGGAAACCGGAGTCGGTTTCCGGTATCACGATTGAAGGGTCGGAACACCTGGAACGCAATGTGTCCCTGCTCAAAAGAGGGTCCGCGGTGGAATTCACCGTGGAAATCGACATCGCCCAAATCGAAGAGAGTTATCAATTCAAGCGCAACACCCAAGGGATGATTGAAGAATACTTCGTGGTCCGTTATGACCAAGAAAAGGTCACCGGCCACCAATTCGCGCTCCTGGAAGTGGGCGCAGGCTACAGGAAATACTCCTTGATCCTTCAGCTCGCGGAGGATTTGGATTCGGGAGCCGTGGAGGTCTTGATCCGGCCGAATGTGGTCGCGGAAGAGAGGGATCCTGAAGACATCTCCGCTTGGGATTGGGCGAAGATCACCATGGATTTCATCAATCCCGAAGATTTCACTTTCCTCTGGCAGGGCTTTACCGGAATAGTCACAAAGGGGACCGTCGTCAATTACTTCGTAGATGCGGAACCCGACTATCTGGAAGGAATCGTTTTTGAATTCGATTACGACAGGTCGCTCCTGCTTGCCCAGGGTGCGGGAAGCAACAGCATCCGTTTATACACCCGCCAGGCCGGGACCGCCTCCATCACCGTTTCCGCGAAACTCCTCGACTCCGGGTTTACAAGCCTCCTTTGGAGCGAAACCAGGGAACTCAGGATCATCGATCCCTATGTCAGCCTCACCTTGGCGCAGAATGCGAAAACGTGGGGATTGGCGGATGATTTCGCCTTCGCTAGCCATAAATTGGTGCTGGGCAACTACCAGAAAGCCTATTTGAACCTCAAGACCAGTCTTGAAGGCTATAAGGAAGGGAAGAAGGTCACCATCGAATTTGCGAAACTCGGGTGGACTTCGAGCGATCCCAGCATCGCGACGGTGGAAAACGGCGTCGTGAACATTCTGGGCGACGGGGTTGTCACCATCACGGTATACGATCTGGATTCCAAGGCTCTTGCCGATCTGCTGGGAGACCCGAGCAAAACGGTGAAAGCGACGCTTAAGATCAGGGCGGTCGAAGGCTGCAACGTCTACGACTACGACGAACTCAAAACCGCGACCAAAGACGGCCAAAAGGTCGTCCTCCATTCCAACATCATGCTCGGTGAAGACAACGTCGTCCTCCATGAGGACGGAACATTTTCAGTTTTGGCCGATTGGAAATCCCTCTTAAGTAGCCAAACCTTCAAAACTACCGCCGATTGGACCTATTATCAGAATCAGGGGCTTCCGCGTCCGGAACTCTATTACATCATCGAATTCAAGAATGACGTCTACGGAAACGGATACAGGCTCAATGCCCATTACATCACCACCACATATGCGCAGGACAGCACCAAGGCGGCATTCCTCGGACCCTTGAATTTGGTCGCCTTGGGCGATTACGCCTCCGTCAAGGCCCAGGACAATGTTTCCTTTCTCATCCGGACACCGGGAATCATAATTGATAATGTGGAACTGGCGGGTTGCAACGACGTCGCCGATTTGACGCACCTGAATCCCGTCGGAACGACCGTGGAAGTGATGGCCGACGAGGTCTACATCACCAACAGTTATCTGAAGAACGGCAGGACTGTGCTCAGGGTTTTCGGTGAATACCGCGAAGAAGAGCACAATTATCAGACCGCTCTCGCGCCCGTGGCTTCCGAAAGCAGGGACAAACCAATCCATGTCCATCTTGTCAGTTCCATCCTTTCCAATGCGCGGGAGTTCCTGCTCAGGGCGGGCACGAATGAACGCATCCCCGGAGACATCGGCGCCTCCACCGAAAGGGAAGCCTTCGCCAAAGCCTCCCCGTACCTGCTGAAAGCCGATGGAGTTTCGAAATACACAAACAATAACAACCCCACCGACCTTGCCAACCTGGAAGACGAGTACTTCGTGAACACCTATGTGAAGACTTACATGCGGGTCAAGGACTGCCTCTTCAACAATTCCGGGCTGTTCGCGATCGGAATCGACAGCAATTTTTCCGGGCCGACTTTGGACGGCCTGAAATATGGCCCCTTCGATTTCAAGAACGACTTCAAATGGGAAAACATTTCCGGAACGAGTTTCGTCACGGTCCTGAAGCTGGAAGGGGAAATCAAGATTCACGATTGGAAGAACATCACCCACATTGACAGTTCCTCCTTGATCGAAGTCGGAAACGACGACACCTATAGCCAGCTTCTGAATTTCAACATCGCGGACATCCTCCAATCCTTGTACAGAGTCGCCAATGACCCCGTGCTCTACAGCGCTTTGTCCGAATATCAGGTATTATTGGATATGTTCATGAACGTGATCACTCCCTACGGGGGCGTCGATCAATCGGGCGAGCAGAACCATTATGTCCACGGAGGAATCGCCTTTTTCGGAGGCGGGAGGAATTACAGCGTCCTGGTTACGGAAGAAAACGAAAGGACCAATCTTTATGGCTTGAAAAACTATGCGGTGAGCATTCCAGAAGTCCGGGATCTGCTTTCTGCCGCCGGATACCCAAACGCCAGGCTTTACGATCATCTTCCCTATGCCTCAGGCGAGGAGAAATTCAATTTCTTCATGTACAGTTCCGACTCTGTTTTCGGGCCCGATGACCAACTGACGGCGCCGAAAACGGTCAAAAGGTGCAACATTGACGAATTGGAAAGATAAGCACAATCATATCGAGGTAAAACCGGTCTGGTCGCCTTGGCCAAAGCCGGTTTTACCTTTTTTCATTTTCGTCCGGCCCCCGGAAATATCGCCATTGCCGGACGCATATATAATACTGGTGACAATTTTGAAATACTTCGGAACCGATGGGATCAGAGGGAAAGCTTATGATTTTTTGAACGCCGACCTGGCATACAAGGTCGGTCTGGGTTTGCAAGCTTTGGATTGCAAAGAAGCCATCATCGGGAGGGACACGCGTGAATCGGGGAAGTTCCTCGAAGAAAACCTCGAGAAAGGCGCGGTCGCTTCAGGAATCAACGTCTACCGCGCGGGAGTCGTTTCGACCCCGGAACTTTCCTATCTTTCCAAACGCAAAGGCATTTTCGGAATTATGATAACGGGGAGTCACAATCCCCATCACGACAACGGCATCAAAATCTTCAAGGCTGGGAAAAAACTGTCCGAAGCCGAAGAAGCGGTCATCGAAGCTGTAATTGAAGGGACCAAAGCGCCGGAAGAGGGTGTTCCTTTCGGAAAGGCGGAGGATGCCGAAGATTGTTTTTCGGTTTATTGTGAAATCTTTGAGGAGATAATTGTTCCGACTGATTTGCGGATCGGGCTGGATTTGGCGAACGGAGCGACCTGCAGCACCGCGGAAAAGATTTTTAAAAAGATTACTCCCAATGTTTTCGTCATCGGAAACAATCCCGACGGCTTCAACATCAACCGGGACTGTGGGTCGATGCATCCGGAAACGATCGTAGAATTCGTGAAGGAAAAAGGACTCGATTTAGGTTTCGCTTTCGACGGCGACGGGGATCGGATCCTGGCGGTGGACAGCGCCGGCCGCGTCTTCAACGGCGACCACCTGATCTACATTTTCGCAAACTACCTGAAAGAAAAGGGCATGCTTGCAAAAGAGGGGGTCGTTCTGACCAAAATGAGCAACCTCGGCACGATCAAAGCCTTGAAGAATTTAGGAATCAAAGTGGTTTTGACGGACGTCGGGGACAAATTTGTCTTCGAAGCGCTTGAAAAGCATGGTTTCGTCCTCGGCGGGGAACGCTCCGGGCACATCATCAACCTGAACTTGCTGGAGACGGGCGACGGGGTTTTGAACGCCGTCTATTTAACAAAAATCCTTGCGGAAAAGCAGGAAAGAATGGAGGAGCTTGTCAAGGAAGTGGAAATGTATCCGGAAAAGACCTGCAACCTTCGGGATGTGAAAAAAGAGGTGTTGCGGAATGAGGGTTTCCAAAAACGGCTGAAAGAGATGCAAGCGGAACTCGGAGAGGACGGAAAAATCATCGTCCGCCCTTCCGGAACCGAGCCTGTCATCCGCATCAGCGTCAGCGCCGCTTCCGAAGAGCGAGTCCAAACCTACCTCGACGAAATAGTCGGTTTATTGAGGAGCATCGAGGAAGCATGAATTATGCCATAATCCTGGCCGCGGGCAAGGGAACGCGGATGAAAACCGAACTTCCCCAATGCGCCTATCCTTTGATCCGCAAACCGATGGTCGCCTATGTGGTCGAAAATGTTTTGGACTTTTTCGATGAAGTGATCGTTGTCGTCGGTTATAAGAGGGACACAATCAGGGACATTTTGGGGGATAGCGTCCGTTATGCGGTCCAGGAAGAACAACTGGGAACCGGGCACGCTGTGCTTGCCGCGGAAGGGTTGGTCGAGGATCTTGAAGGGAATTCCCTGATTCTTTCCGGAAACATGCCGCTTCTGGATTCGGAAATCATCGTGAAGGCTTTTCAGGACCACATCAACCGCCGTCATGATCTGACGGTTCTGACGACCACCATCGAAAACCCGCAAGGGTACGGGCGCATCATCCGAAATGAATCCGGGTTCTACCTGGAGGAGATTGTGGAAGAAGAGGAAGCAACGACTTTGCAGAAGCTGATCAAAGAGGTCAACACGGGCGTGTACATTGTCAAGAACCATCTGCTTTTTCCGGCCTTGAAAAAAATCACGAACGACAACGTCCGCCAGGAATACTACCTCACGGACATCGTAAAAGTGATGCAGCGGGAAAACTGCGTGATCGGCTCCTTCAGCATCAAAGACTCCATTAAAGCGACGAGCATCAATGATTTATATACCTTAAGCGTCGTGGAAGCGAAACTCAGGCATGACATCAACCGCGAACATATGCTGAACGGGGTGGCGATGATCAACCCGGAAACCATCACCATCGGCCATAATGTCATCATCGAAGAGAATGTCACGATCCATCCGAACACTTACATCACCGGGAACTCCATTATAAAAAAAGGGGCGATCATCGGCCCGAACACGGAAATCCACGAAAGCATAATCGGGGAACGCGTCAAAGTGAGGCATTCCCTTGTTTACAACTCCATCGTCAATGAAGATACAACCATCGGACCCTTCGCCCATTTGAGGGACGGCGCGAACATCGGACCGCGGAACAGGATCGGGAATTTTGTGGAAGTGAAGAAATCGAAAACCGGCTCCAACACAAAAGCGGCGCACCTTTCCTACATCGGGGATGCGACCTGCGGTTCGAATGTCAATTTCGGCTGCGGCTCGATTACGGTCAATTACGACGGCAAGCAGAAATACCAAACCTTCATCGGCGATGACGTTTTCATTGGTTGCAATGTCAACCTGATTGCTCCGATTAGGATAGAAGACAACGCCTTCATTGCCGCCGGTTCAACCCTGAACAAAAATGTCCCCAAGCATTCTTTGGCCATCGCGAGAGCCTACCAGGTCAACAAAGAAAACTACCTGCGAGACCATGACATCCATAAATTAAGGGCAGAAAAGTTAGATTCCCTCAACCCCAATGCTGCGCAGGCAAAAGAATGAACACTCGATTCTTCGAAAACAAGACATAAAGAAAAGGTCTATGGGAAACTCCTTTCTGTGGAATCCCATAGACCTTTCTCGTAAACTGCTACATTTTATGGGAAAACTTTTTTTGGTTTCAGGAAAACCGTTTTTTCGATCTCGAAGAGACTTTTCAGCGTCCTTTCGTTGTAATCCAAAAAAACGACAAGGTTTTTTACATTAGGATTCATTTCAACAACCTGTTTAAAAAAACCTTTTTTCCATTATCTATTCTTGTCGATTCCTTTCCTTTTCCGATATTTGCTTTTATTTAATCAGAGCAAATGCTAAAATTCGTTCAAATGATAAAAACCTGTGGAAATCCTTTTAATCTCATAAAAAACCTTGGTTATATTCGCTTTTCTAAAGGCCATTTCTTATCAGGTTTTATGCATTAACAAACATTCTATTCTAAGGAAAGGAGAAGTATTATGGTAAAAGCACTTAGGGGCAGAAAAGCTTTTACGCTCACGGAATTGATTGTTGTGATTGCCATCATTGGCATTCTTGCTGCGGTTTTGGTTCCTGCCATAACGGGATATGTTAAGGAAGCCAAAGTTAGTTCCGACGTCCAAGAGGCAAAGGCCATTTATAATGTTTTTAAAACTTATAAGCTTGAATATGAAGAAGGCTTGATTGACGAAAACCAGGATTTCTTTAGTTATTATTATGAAATAACAGGAGAAAAATTAGTTGGAGATAAAACAAAAGCAAAAGCATCAGGAAACAAATTTTGGTTTTGCACGCAAGGAGGCAAGGAATATGAATACACTTGCATGTTTCCCGGCGACGGCCTCTTTAGTGACGTAATGGCTTTTGCTGAGGTCCTGGTTTATAAAGGACATTATTATACGGTGATCAGTGCAAAAACCGGCGAAGTGATCAAATCCGGTTTAGAAAGCGATCCGATTTTGGTTGGAGGAACTGAGGGGTAAGATTATGAAGGGAAAAAGAAAAAAAGGTTTTACCCTGACAGAACTGATCATTGTCATAGCCATAATCGGTATCCTGGCGGCGGTCTTAATTCCTTCCATTTCCGGGTATATTACCAAAGCCAAGCGGGGAAAGGATGTGGAGTTGGCCGGTAACATGACGACGGAAGTATCGCTCTACTGCACCAAAAACGGCGTCAACATGGGCGATTTAACGGGTGTGGATGTAAGATCGATTCTTTTATTCAATGACAATGATTTGGAGCCGAGAACAAAAAAATGGGTTTTTGTTTTTGACAGAAACTCCAAACAAGTTGTTGTCAGAAAAAGTTGGAAATAACTTTAAATATTACCAAAGCATTGACATGGCAGATAGTTTGGAGGAAGTTCCTGTAAAAGGGTTTGCAGGAACATTTGACGGTCAGGGACACAAAATCATTGGTCTGAGTGATATTGGTTATACACCTGAAGCATTTGTTTATGCATCATCTACCGATGTTTTAAATGGTTATACTTTTGGACTGTTTGGAAAAGTCAAAGGCGGTGCAACCGTTAAAAACCTTACTTTTGAGAATGTTCAAGTCTTGGGATACTACATTGACTTGACATCAGGAACCCCACAAAAAGTCACTGCTGAAATTGACGGAGCTGGCTCTGTTATCGGGTATACCTTTGGTGAGGGGACAATTACCGTTGAGAACATCAATGTTTTGTCCGGTTTCATCAATGGGGCCGATGGTATCGGCGGCATCATTGGAAGAGCATACCCTAACGGTTCATTGTACGTAAGGAACATTGTCAACCGCGCGACCATTTCTTCCGAGGGCCATACTGGTGGAGTTGTCGGTTATGCTGTGGCGGATGTTAAGTCAAATGAAACCGTAAAAATAGGAGAAATAAAATTTGAAAACATCCAAAACTACGGCGACATCATCAGCAGCGGAAGTGGCTCCAAGCGTGCCGGAGCAATCATAAACTTCCATGGAAATGCCGGTACTAAAGATGTTTATTTCATTAACTGTCGCAACTTCGGAAGAATTGAGGGACTGTATAAAAAAGAAAACAGCAGATATGGAATGTGGAACGGTAACGGCGGGAAATATCACGAAGAAAATTGCTTCAATTATGGAATCTTGAACTAAAAAAGAAGGTCTAAAAAAGCATTTCATTTCACAAGCATTTCATTTCACATGAAATGCTTTTTTCCTCAGTTGCTGAGATCTCCTTATTTAAATCCGATGAAAAATCGGTCTAAAAAACTTTTTGAACCGGTTGATCCGGCCTCCAATATCGCTCAATCGGGCATATCTAACGCTTTTCTGGAAAATCCGGAAAAGCTTTTTTTGAAAAACCCTAAAAAATGTGCATTTTCTGTCTTTTGGGGAAAAAGACAATGGGGGCTTTTTCTAAAAAACAAGGGATTTTGCTTTTTGAAGAATATTGAAAAACCTAAGAAGGTTTGGTATAATGATTATGACTTGTTAGAGGAGGAATGTATGAAACCATTAAAAGGAGCTTGCATTTTCGGGCAGTCAGGGGGTCCGACAGCAGTCATCAATGCCAGCGCTGCCGGCGTCTTTTTGGAAGCAATGAAACACGATTGCATCACGGATATCTATGGCGCGGAATACGGCATCAAGGGCGTCCTGGAAGAAAAATTGGTCGACATCAGGCAGGAAGACGTCAAAGAACTGGAATTGCTTAAGAACACCCCCTCTTCGATTTTGGGATCCGTCCGCTATAAACTCAAACCTTTCAACGTTGACGATTCCGATTATGTGAGGATCCTGGAGGTGTTCAAAAAATACAATGTCCGTTATTTCTTCTATAACGGCGGAAACGACTCGATGGATACCTGCAACAAAATCAGCAAGTATCTCCAGGCGCAAAATTATGAATGCAATATCATCGGCGTTCCGAAAACGATAGACAACGATCTCCACGGGACTGACCACACTCCGGGTTATGGAAGCGCCGCCAGATATGTAGCGACGACCGTGATGGAACTCTTCCACGATACCCATGTCTACAATACACCCCTTGTGTGCATTGTTGAGGTGATGGGAAGGAATGCCGGCTGGCTCACTGCTGCTGCGTCGCTCGCGAACCTGAGAGGCTGCGGGCCGGATCTGCTGTATCTTCCGGAGATACCCTTCGACGTCGATGAATTTGTCTCCGACGTGAAGGAGGTCCTGGCCAGAAAACGCCACGTCTTCATCGTCATCTCCGAAGGGATCAAGGACTATTCAGGAAAATACATCTCCGAATACCTGGTCAGCCTGAAGCGCGACTCCTTCGGGCATGCGCAGCTGGGAGGGGTGGCGACGGTCCTCGCGGGCATCATCAGCGACCAGCTCAACCAGATCAAGGTCCGCCCGATTGAATTCTCCCTTTTACAAAGATGCGCCGCCCATATCGCTTCCGGAACCGACATCGAGGAAGCCTTCCAAGCCGGCGTCATGGCCGTCCGCTACGCGATTGAAGGCCACACGGACAAAATGGTCGTCTTCAAACGGGATCAGACGAGCAAGGAATACAAAATTAATTATGAACTTTTGGACCTTGAACATTGCGCGAATACGGAAAGGATGGTTCCGAAATCCTGGATCAAATCCGACAGGACCGGCCTTACGGATGATTTCACCGCCTACGCTCTTCCCTTGATTCAAGGAGAGAACAACGCCCCTTATGAGAACGGGCTCCCGCGTTATGCGCAATTGAAGAAGGTATACGTGAAGAAGTGAAATGATGGGGAGGACCTCAATTGTCGGGTTTCCCCTTTTTAGTGGGGGATAAAAAACTGAGAAAAAGCGAACAACTTTTCCTGCTGCTCTTGTTTTTGAGTCACCACCCGCGCCGACGCCGGCAATCTTGAGGGACTCGTTGCCATCCCTTTCACCCCCTACCTTTATCTAATGATTGCCGTGGGTCTTTTGGTTTATTTGATCGTGGTCGGTTTGGAAGGAAAAGGCGGACAAGACATAAATAAAGGCGAGGAGTGAAACAAAATTTTTTGATAAATATAAAAAACATTTTACTTTATTTTGAATATGTGATATAATATATTAAAGAAATGATGGTTTTTTATCCCTTTGATAAATAAAAAACCTGGTTTCTTTTATAAAACTATTTATCAAGGAGGATGGAATGGCCGACAAAACCATCATTTGCAAGGATTGCAAAGAAGCTTTTGTCTTCACGGAAGGCGAACAGGCTTTCTATAAGGAAAAAGGCTTCACGAGTGAACCGGTGCGTTGTCCCAAATGCCGCAAGGCACGGAAGATGCAAAGACCACAAAGATATTAAAATAAAAAATATGAACCTTTGTGGTTCATATTTTTCATTGATGGACACAATACAGTCAAGGATGAGGAAAAATGGTCAAATTTCTGCGAAGGTTTTTCAAATTTATAATGAGCAGGGGCTTCATCATCAGCTTCCTTTTGCTTCTCCAATTCCTTTTCTTCTTTTACATCGCCTGGGAGTTGGGGAAGAGGGGAATCTATTTCACGATCTTTTTCAACGCCCTGGGAGTGGTTTTTTCCGTCGCGATTTTGAACAGATCGATGAACCCCGCTTATAAAATCTCCTGGCTGCTTGTTGTCCTGATTATTCCCTTCGCGGGACCGGTTTTTTACTTGATCTTCGGCCAGAGGTATCTTTCCAAGAAAGGCATCAGGAAGATGCAAAAACTGCATGAGGATACGCTTGCACAGTTTTTGAAGCATCACAGCGATTATGATTTGGGAAACCCGGACATTTTGAAGCTAACCAATTACATCACGAAGGTGACCGGATTGACCGGTTGGATGAAAACCGAGTCCCGTTACCTCACTCCCGGAGAGAAGTTCTTCGAATGCCTATTGGAAGAACTCAAGAAAGCGGAAAAGTACATTTTCATGGAATACTTCATCCTTGAAGAAGGATACATGTGGAGCCGGATTCTGGAGATTCTGGAAGAGAAGGTGAAGCAGGGAGTCGACGTCCGCCTCCTCTATGATGATTTTGGAAACATCAACCGCCTGAAACACAATTTCAAGCGGGAAATGATCAAGAAGGGAATCAAGACAATCAACTTCAATCCCTACCGCCCGCGGCTTTCCCTGTTCATGAACTACCGCGACCACAGGAAAATCACCGTGATCGACGGCAATGTCGCCTTCGTGGGCGGGATCAACCTGGCGGATGAGTACATCAACAGGAAGGTCCTGTTCGGGTATTGGAAGGATTCGGGGTTGATGCTTAAGGGCGAAGGAGTTTGGAATCTCACCTACCTGTTCATGGAGATGTGGCAGCTTGCGAGCCGCGACACCTTCGAATACGAGAAGTATTATCCCACCATCGTCACGGAAAGCGACGGCTTCGTCCAGCCCTTCGGGGACGGTCCCCATGACGAGCACCAGGCGATCGAGATGAGTTACATCCACATCATCAACAACGCGAAGCGCTATGTCTACATCACGACGCCCTACCTCATCATTGACAATGAAATCGCGACCGCCCTGAAACTCGCGGCTTTGAGCGGCGTCGACGTCAGGATCCTGATGCCGAACATCCCCGACAAGAAGATTATCTTCCTCATCTCCCAGTCATATTATGCGGAACTGATGAAGGCGGGCGTGAAGATCTACCAGTATCTTCCGGGTTTCCTCCATTCAAAGATGATCGTCGCCGATGACGAAGTCGCGATCATCGGCACTGTCAACCTCGATTTCCGGAGTTTCTACCTTCATTTCGAGGTCTCCTGCCTGCTTTACCAAACCGCTTCCGTACTGGAGATGCGCGACGACGCCCTCCGTTGCCTTGAGGATTCGAAACTCGTGACCTTTGAGGATCTCAAGAAGATTTCGCTTTTCAAGAAGCTCTTGGCCGCGGTTTTGCGGGCTTTCTCCCCATTGATGTGATTTTTCATGATTTTTGAAACATTGAAAAAGCGGAACAACCGCCTGCGCGGTTGTTCTTTTTTTGGTGCATATAATGAAAGAGTCATCAAAAAATAAAAACGGTGAGGAAATGCGGATCATCGAATTTTTCAAAAAAAACATTCGTCTCTACAACCGCTATAACAGTTACTATCAGGTTCCGAAGAACAGCGCCGCCATCTGTTTTTACATCCTGATCTCCCTAATCTCCATCCTGACTCTGGGGTTTCAAATCATCGCCCTCTCGGGCGGACTTCTTGAAACCTTCCTGCTTCCGCAGGTGATCAACATTTTTTCGGAAAGCTTTTCGGAAACTTTGGCGGCCGCGCTTCCCCAGTTCTCGCTGAGCGGTTTTTCCGTCGTTGTCGCGGTCAGCTTCTTTTGGGGAGCTTCGAAAACGATCAACGCCTACAACATGATGGCCGATTTCATCTATCTGCAAGTAAAAAAAAGAAGCGGCTTCTGGAACCGGGTGAGTTCCTTTCTGATGTTCATGATGCTGATTTCCGTGATCCTTCTCGAGGCGAGCCTGATCATCTTCTCCAACCGCTTGATCCTTAAAACCGTCTCCAAAGAGCATTTCTTCGTGGTCAAACTCATCCAGTTTCTCATGGAAATCCTCATCATCTTCAGCACGCTTTTGCTGCTCTACATGTACGCCCCCCCGCTCAGGATGAGTTTCAAAACAGCCTACAAGGGAGCGGTTTTTTCGACGGTCGCCCTTTATCTTTTGCTCGTCCTTTTTGTTCTGGCCATCCAGTTGATGAGCAGATTCGGAATCGGGCAGACGCTCATTTCGGTTTTGTCCTATGGGTTTTTGGTGCTTTACTTCGCGAATTACATCATCATCACCGGATTGGTTTTGAATTATCATGGCAGTTTTTTTCAGTTAAAAGAAGCGCTGAATCGTATAAAATAAACATGAATACATAAGGAGGAAAAGATGAAAAAAATTCTACTCGTTATTGTATTCATGCTGGGTTTGATCGCGCTTCCGACCCTTTCCGGAAAATCCTACGGCTGGGGGTTCAAAAGGAATTCCGAGCACAGGCAGCCGGAAATCGGCAGGTATGCGGAAGAGATTGAAGGGACTTCGTCCTTCTATGTCGGACCCGCCGATGAGAAGGTCGTGTTCCTCACTTTCGATGCCGGCTATGACAACGGCGTCCTTCCGAAGATCCTCGACGTGTTGGACGAGAAGAATGTGAAAAGCACGTTCTTCGTGACGGGGGACTTCATTGAACGGGAAAGCGACTTGCTTATGGAGATTGTCTGGCGCGGGCACTTGGTCGGGAACCACACCTGGAGTCACAAGGACATCACCAAGCTTTCCGACCAGGAACTTGAGACGGAACTCAGGAAAGTGGAGGAAACCTATCAGCGGCTCACTTTAAGGCCGATGCCCAAGCTTTTCCGGCCTCCCGCCGGGCAGTTCAACAGGGAAAGCCTGCTCAAGGTCCAGGATTTGGGCTACAAGACTTTCTTCTGGTCCCTCGCCTACCGGGATTGGCTCACCGACGAGCAGAAGGGTGAAGAATTCGCCTACAAGAATGTCATGGACAATCTCCACAACGGCGCGATAATTCTCCTCCATACGGTCTCGGAAGACAACTGCAAGGCTCTTGGAAGGATCATCGACGGAATCAGGGCGGAAGGATACGCGATTTGCAACCTCGATTATTTTCTGAAGAGTAGTTCTTCCAAAGAAGCTGCCTGCGGGCGGCTTTTTTGAATATTGATTGAAATGAAAGAAAAAACAGCGTATAATAAAAAAATAAGAAAGCAGGAATTACCATGAATTTGAATTTGCAAGTGAATGACAACATCTTGATCTCCATCAAGAGGATCGGAATCAACGGCGAGGGCATCGGTTATTACCGGAGACTCGCGGTGTTTGTAGAAGGGGCGCTGCCGGGAGAAGAAGCGGAAGTGCGGATCGTCGAGAGGAAGGAAGGTTACGCCGTGGGCGAACTGATCCGGATCAAAAAGAAATCGAGGCACAGGGTTCTCCCGCAATATCCCCTGATGCTTGAATGCGGGGGCTGCACGCTCCAAATCCTCGATTATCCGGAACAACTCAAGGAGAAGCAGAACATGCTTAAGGAAGCCTTCGCGCGATACTACCGAGGAGAACTGGACGTGAAAGTCTTCTCCGAGACGATCGGCGCCCGGGAAACCTGGGGATACAGGAACAAGACCCAGCTTCCCGTCCGCCATGACGGGGAAAAAGTCGTCGTCGGCATGTACCAGCACGGGACGAACCGCCTGGTCTACCTTGACGAGTATTCTCTGGAAAACAGGATTGTGGCAAGCGTCCTCAAAGACCTTCTTGACTTGCTTACGAAGAACAACGTTTCCGTCTACAATCCCCGGATCCGCCGGGGAGCGCTCCGCAACATCATCATCCGGGGCTTCGAGGAGACGGAAGAAGCGCAGGTGACGGGAGTGCTTGCGGAAAGGGACGGGAAGGTTCTGAAAGTCCTGAAGGAAGCGCTGAAGATCAAATACGTGAAATCGGTCAACTATACGCTTAACCCCGATCCGAAAACAGTGGAAATCATCACCGGCGAGGTCATCAACCTGGCCGGAGAAAAGAAGATCAAAGGGAAACTCGGTCATCTGGATTTCCTGATCTCCCCTTCCGCGTTCTTCCAACTGAACACCAAACAGGCGCTGGCCTTATATGAAGAAGTGAAAAAACAGGCGAACCTGCAGGGAACGGAAAATGTCTTGGATTTGTATTGTGGAATCGGGAGCATCGGGCTGTACCTGGCAGATAAGGCAAAGGAAGTTCGCGGCATTGACAACAACCCCGAGAACATCAAGGATGCTGGTGAATTCGCGCAATTGAACGGAATCAAGAACGCGAAGTTCTATGCCGGGGAAATCCTGCCTTTACTTCAGCAGTTTGAAAAGGAAGGTTTCGTTCCCGATCTGGTGATCGTCGACCCGCCCCGGCGGGGGATGGAACTGGACATCCTGAATTACCTCAGGAAATCCAAGATCAGGAGAATCATCTACGTCTCCTGCAACCCTTCCACATTGGCCAAAAACCTCGACCACATCAACCGGAATTATGAAATCGAAGCGGTCGTTCCCGTGGATCTTTTTCCAAACACGCCTCATGTTGAGTGCGTGGTATTGATAACAAAACTGTAAGCCTTTATTTTACTAGGTTTCCGGAAGTACATCCAAGTTGTCTACTCAACCTAAAGGTCCAAAATACGTACATGGGAACATATCGAGGGGGTATTTTTTGAGTGAAATTTAACTCAAAAATAGATAGGGTTGAGTTGACAGATTAGATAACGGGCATTTTTGATAGGGGTTGAGGAGACAGGATGGATGTAAAGTATTAATTCATTCTGTGTCCGTTTATCATGGTTTTCATGAATTGTAGACTATAAAAATGCAAATATATAATTTTAGTATTGACATACTAAAGTTTTGTTGATACACTACTATTAGTGGGAGATTCTCAATTATTAATAGAAAGGAGGAAAAACGTGAATACAGCAATAGATTACTTTATTAATCTGTTTACCATTCGCGGTATAACCTCCAGAGAGCAATTATTAAACGAAATGCTGCGTGTTAAACTTACAGCGAAAGCAATGAAATCTCAGAAAAAATCCAATCAGGATGAAGAGCAGCTTTTTGAATTAATGAAGCAGTCTACAGAAAATACAATACTGGGATACTTTCCGGGAGACAGGGATTTTTTCTCTACTGTTTATAAAGTTGCTCATAATGTAGATCTTATTGAGTTCACTCTTAAACTTTATCAAAATGACCGCTTTGGCCAGATATTCTCTCCTGCCTATTTGACGGAATATATTTGTAGCATGGCAGAGGAAGTAAATGCTCGGACGATTCTTATTACCGAAGCAGAGAAAAGCCTTTCAGGTCTTAAAAACTTTGTGGATAAACATAAGTCAAGCAACATAGTATTTACCACCTCAAATGCACTAATGTTTATGTTGCTTAAGATGGGATTTGAAGAATACAAGAATGTCAGCATACTTAATCAATCTATATACCAGGAGCTTCTCATTGACACATGTTTTGACTTTATTTATTCCCTGCCTGATTTTGGTGGAAAAATTGAATCTTTAAACAACAATTTCATGTCTTCAAGACCAGATATTATTGCAACACAAAATTTACTTAGACAATTATCGGAAAAAGGTACACTCGTGACTGTGCTACCAGCAAAGATAACATTTTCAAGCGGTTCAGAAGCCAAGCTGCGCGAGCATATTATGACCAATTATCAATTGGAGGGCATTTACAGTCTTCCTGAAGGTACTTTCAGGCCATATACCAGTATAAAGACCTATATACTCAGAATAGGTGTTGTGAAAAAAGAAAGTGTGAACGTAGGTTATTTAGGTTATGATAACGGCCTATATATCGATAAAGTGAAAGTGGTGGGGAGCAAAGAATTTTCCAATCATGAGGATTGGCGTATTGAACTCATACTTGAAGATGATGACGAGAATATCAAAAAGTATAAGTCATCAAAACTTGAAAGAGTAAAACTACATGAAGTTGCTGAGGTCTTCAGGGGAAAATCAATCTTAAAAAAAGATGTGAAGCCCGGGAAAATTAAGGTGCTGAACATTTCAAACATAACTGATAGCGGTATAGATTATTCAGATATGGACAGTATTGACGAAGAAGAACGGAAAATCAAACGCTATGAACTGATGGACGGGGATATAGTACTATCTTGCAGGGGGACAGCTATTAAAACAGGTGTATTTCGTAGGAAAAAGAATATCGTTATAGCATCAGCTAATGTTATTGTTATTAGACCAAATCATAGAATCCTCAGTGATTATCTTAAGATATTCTTTGAAAGTCCGGTGGGAACCGCGCTCATAAAAAGCTTTCAACGAGGAACAACTATTGTAAATATAAATCCTACGGACATCGCTGAAATGGAAATACCTTTACTGAGTATGGAAGAACAGAAAGAGATAGCATCGCATTATAATGCTGAAATAAATCTTTATCGGGAGACAATCAGCAAAGCTGAAGAACGTTTTGCTGCGGAGAAAGAAAAAATCTATAAAAGGTTGTTATAAGGGAGGAGGATTTACTTTGGAAAAAACGCCAAAAGTATTTATTTCTTACTCATGGTCATCACCAGAACATGAAGAGAAAGTTCTAAATTTAGCTACACGATTAATGAGCCATGGAGTTGAAGTTATCATAGATAAATGGGATTTAAAGGAGGGACAGGATAAATATGCTTTTATGGAGCAAGCTGTTACATCTAATGATATAGACAGGGTTTTAATAATATCGGACAAAATGTACGCGGAGAAAGCCAACTCTCGTAGGGGTGGAGTAGGAGATGAAACAATAATTATTTCACCTGAAATATATGGAAGTGTAAATCAGGACAAATTTATACCAGTTGTTTTTGAATACGATGAATGTAGAAATCCGTGCTTACCAGCATATATAAAATCTCGTATCTATATTAATTTATCTTCTGAAGAAGATTTCGAAAATGAATATGAAAAACTCTTGCGAAATATACATAATAAACCAATGTTTAAGAAGCCTGGTGTCGGGAGAATTCCTGAATGGATACTTGATGAAACAACTGATTATTCATTACTTAAGGATATTATTAAGCAATTAAAAGGAACTCAATATGATAAAAAAGGGAAATTCATGATATTGATTAAGCGATTTATTGATTCATTTTGTGAAGTAATGAATGAGCTGAGAATAACTGAAGCAAAAGGTGATATGTCAGAAGAAATCGTTAAGAAAATTAACAAAATGAAGCCTTTGAGAGATATTTATTTAGACTTCTTAGAAACACTTCTTTATGTAGATGCAGATATTTCGAATATAATTCCCCAATACTTTGAATCTATATACAACAATGTATATACAGAAGAGAATAAAAGCTCGTATACCGAATTTGAATATGATCATTTTAAATTTATAATTTGGGAAATGTTCATATGTACTATTTCAGTTTTACTACATTATGAAAGATATGAAAACATCAAAGGTATAGTCAGTAATACCTACTTCTTAAAGTCTAGCTTATTTAGCGATGAGAAACCTGCTGATTTTACAAAGTTTAGGCCATATTTACGATCCCTTGAAGAGATGTTAAAACCAAAATCGGACAATCCAAGGTTATTCAGCCTTACGGCTGAGATGCTGATGGAACGAGAAAAATTACCTGTGTTATCTAAGAAAAAGTTAGTAGAAGCTGACGTGCTGCTATGCCAACTAGGAGAAATTTATACCGATAATAAGTGGTTTCCTATGACATATGTCTATAACGAAGATTCTGGTGCAATGTGGAGAAAGTTGGTTTCACGCAAATATTGTGAAAAAGCAATGATAATGTATGGTGCATCAAGTGTTGAAGAACTAAAGAAAATTGCTGAAAAAAATGATTATAAAAGACCAGCTAATTAAAGTCAAGAGTTTTTAAGAAAAAGCTTTATGAATTTTTGAAAACTCCTGACATAGAAA
>ENA-OWOZ01001263-OWOZ01001263.1-bioreactor-metagenome-genome-assembly--contig:-NODE-1263-length-24353-cov-17.206706_pt1 | contig 24353 bp, 20 predicted proteins | sample MGYA00238140_ERZ651804 | MGnify/ENA primary metagenome ERZ651804 (study PRJEB26910, sample SAMN07631232) | bioreactor metagenome | isolation source: Switchgrass digestor | place: USA: Dartmouth... | reverse complement strand
ATCCCGCTTGAAGAACACCAAGACCGGTTTTCCCGCTACTACAGGGTGGAAGAACTGCTGAAGAGAGAGCCTGCGGAACCTGACTGGCTGGTAAGAGGGATGATAGCGAGAGGGCAAAAAATCCTTGTCCAAGGGCCGCCGAAGCAGATGAAGACGTGGTTTGTCCTAAGCTTATTGAAAGCGCTCAGCCGCGGAGAAAACGTCTGCGGGGTACCGTTTTGGAAAACTACCGTCTCTGGAATCAAAGCCGTTATGGTGGAGGAAGAACACTCCACCAACGCTTTAATCCAGAGAGTACAGCAGAGCCTTGCCGGTACAAGCAACATCGTCATTCCGCACAGGACAGGCGTGAAACTGCTACCGAAAAACCCGGAATTTGAAGACCTGCTCAAATTTATTGACGAGTTCCGGCCTGACCTGCTCGTACTTGACCCGCTGAGGAGCTTCTTCGACGGAGACGAAAACGACTCTTCCGTCATGCAGCAGGTATTTGCGCCGCTTAATATGCTCCTCCGCAAGTACCCTCACATGGCGGTCGTCGTCGTTGACCATACCGCTAAAAAGCCGTCGGACGTTCTGGTGTATGCCAGCAGGGGGTCTTCTGTCAAAGGGGCGGAAATGGACGGCGTGATAGACATCCGCAAGTTCCAGAAAGACGAAGATGTAGGTGTAGTCGTTACCGGAGAGTTCCGCGACGCTGAGACGGTGGAGAATTTGAGCTTAAAATTCGAGGGCGGGAATCTGGTTTACGATGACGGTTTCCGCATCAACATAAAGCTGAAAGACAGCGAAGTGCGCCTGCAGAAGCTGGCGAAGCTGTTGACACAGAGGAGCTACACGCAGAAAGAGCTAACCGACTTGCTGAAAGTCAGCGACCAGACTGTCAGAAACGACATCAGCAAGCTGCGGGCAGGCGGATTCACCATTGAGGAAGAAGGGGGACATCAAGGGTCTCCAAAAACGTACACACTTACAAAGACGCCCGATGGGTGGAAAGCGGACGATGAAGACAGCGGTGAATGAACACTTACAGCGCACGAAGGTCAAAATGTCAAAACCGCTATATATATTTTTGAGCTTTGACCTTGGCCAAAGGCGGGTTCGTCTGAAGCCGCTGAAGCGGGACCGCGTTGTAGACGACGGTTCCACGCTCGCAGGGCTTCAGCAAACCTTACCCGGCGGTTTGAGGCAGTAAGCCCCAAACAAGAATTATTACCAAACTTTGAGCTTTGAGCTTGATTGTTTGATAACTCTTTCCGATAAATAACCAAAGGAGGTTGGCGCAGTTGACTGTTCTCCAAAAAGAGGTTGCACAGCCGCAGGTGGTTGTCCAATCTGACGGGCGCATTAATATACCCAAAAAGGAAGACGGCAGCGTCTGGACGCTGGAAGAACTGAGGGATAAAATGAAGTGGAGCCGCTGGCCGACGTTCGATGAACTTGAGCCGCTTTTCCGCAGGTGGTGGGAACTGAGATACAAAAACCGGTTCCACCGCTACTGGACAGTTGAAGAGTTGGTGGAGATGAAAGAAATCCAGCAGTTTTTGGGGTTGGATTGTCGTTAGTTATAGAGGGGAGGAAAGCAAGTGAATACAGAGGAGAATTCGAAGTCCTTAATTGACGAACATTTAAGAGCACTAAATTGGAATTTGGCTGATTTTACTCAAATAACTAAGGAGTATCCTATACCGGGCGGAGAAAGAGCAGACTATGCTATTTTAGTGAACAGCTTACCTGTTGCAATTATTGAAGCCAAAAAACAGGGTATGGATTTAAATGCAGCTTTAGCACAGGCTAAAAATTACGCAAAAAAACTAAATGAAAGTGGCAAGGAAGTCTTCTTAATTTTTGCTTCAGATGGCAGAACATTTTACCGGCAAAACCTTAAAGCAAATACAAGACCAGAAAAAATCAGCAGGCTAATGACATATGCCGAGATAAAAGATTTTCTAAATCCGGAAACTGATATTCTTTTGGCAGGCTTAAGGAATTATCAAAAAATTGCCGTCTCACAGGTGGTAAGCGCATTTCAATTAGGCAGAGAAAGAACCTATATCGAAATGGCTACCGGAACAGGAAAAACGATAACAGCGGCGGGAATAATCGGCAAGCTTTACAAAGTCGGCCTTGTTCGGAGAGTCTTATTTTTAGTAGATAGGGATTCTCTTGCTGAACAGACAGTTCGTTCTTTCAATAAGGTATTAGGTGATACCTTTAAAATAAACCGCTTGACCGGCACAAAAGAAGATAAATATAACGATATTTCTGTTTCAACAATTCAGTTTTTGTATGTAAATGATAAGTATCGTGCATACCCGAATAATTTTTTTGACTTGGTAATTCTTGACGAGTGCCATCGGTCATATTTTGGAGATTGGCACACGGTTATTGAGCATTTCAGGACTGGCAAGGCCAAAGTTTTAGGGTTAACTGCAACCCCTTCTGATAAGGAAACGCAGAGCACCGACGATTATTTTGGAGAGCCGGTATTCAGATACAGCTACTATCAGGGAGTTAAAGACGGCATACTAGCTTTTACCGAGAGATATAAGTTCCTGACCAATGTAGACCTCAGCGGGATTCATGACATGGGTTTTGACTTTGAGCCGGAAGACCTTGGCAGACGTGTGGATGTCCCGCGAAGGAATGAATTAATAGCCGAAAAATATTTTGAAGTAATAGGATATGAGCAGACGCATACGATTCCAAAGACACTGGTTTTTGCGGCAAGCATAGCGCACGCCAATCATTTGCGCGATGCGTTGATAACAAAATACAACGAACTGAACAAACTCCCAAAGGACTCAAGCGAAGCAGAAGACTTTATAGTTGTAATACATAATCAGGTGAGAAACGCCTCTGAACTGATTAGGAAGTTTCAGGAAATCGACAGCGAAATTCGTATTGCCGTTTCCGTTGATATGCTTTCTACCGGCATTGATGCTCCTGATATTGAAGTTCTGGTAATGGCTAGACCCACAAAGTCTAAAATTCTCTATGTTCAGATGAAAGGACGTGCTACTCGTAAGTGTAACGAGCAAGAACACGGCAAGACAAAGGAAAGCTTTAAACTTATCGACTTTGTTGACCTTGCAGGAATTGAAGAGGTCGTCACCGATGAAACCTTAGAAACTGATGAAATAATTGAGACTACTGAAGAAACAGAGGTATCTTCTGACGGTGAAAAGATACCTTCAGATAAAGAAGATGGTCAGGGCAAGGAACCTAAAGAAACTGAAAAAATCGAAATGGTGATTGCTGATGTCCCCGTCTGGATAGTCAAGTCAGAAATTGTTACTTCATCTGCTTTTGAGCATATTAGAAAGCAAATTGAGCCGCAACTTAAAGCTATCAAAGAAAAGACGGTTTTAAAAGAAAGATTTGTTCAGGCAGTTTTATCCTGGGAAGCTTTGAATCCTGGTATTCCGGTGGATGAAAAATATCTTGAGGCTTTCGGGTTTGACATTAGTACCTTAAGGGATATTTACGGCGAAGTCACTGCCACTTACAAAGATTTTATCGATGTCGCCCTTGGTAAAACAAGGTTTAAGACTGTTGAAGAAAAGAACAGGGATGCTGTTATTGCTCATTTGAAGGAGAAAAAGCATTTGAACGATGAACAAGTAGAATTTATTATGATGTTCTATGACTTCAAAAAACGCAATCCCGCTCTTACCTTTACCCAGTTTTCTAACAGCCAGCTTCTTCAACAAAAGGGTGGAATTGCCCGAATAAAAGGATTATTCGGTTCGCTGGACAAATTTGTTCAGCTTTATGACGAGATAAAAGCAGTATCATTTCTTGATGTGTAACGGAGGGAATATTAATGGCGCAAAATAATAACAACAAAGTAGATTTTCACAGGCTTGGTTCCGAGCTATGGGATATTGCCAATATTTTTCGAGACGATACTCTCAAAACCACCGAGTATCTGGAAGAATTTAGCTATTTTTTGTTTCTAAAGCTCTTTGACGAGAGAGAAAAACAAAGAGAAGAACTCGCCCGTTTGGATGGAACTAAATTTGTGCCTGATTTACCAAATCACCTGAGGTTTTCCACATGGGCAGAAAAGATTTTGGCAAGTGACGGAAAAACCGTAAAGACTGACGATGGAGAGTCTACTATAGTCGATTATGTTAGAGACATATTTTCCGAACTGGCCGAAGTTAAGGACCACGATGGCAGGGATTTAAGCCTTTTCAGACGGCTCTTTAAAAATCATATATGGCGCATAAGGTATAATCCGACTATTAATGAATTGATAAAGCGGCTGAAAGACCTTGAACTTGAACAAAACTTTGACGTTATGGGCAGAGCATACGAATTTGTTGTTCAAAAGCTTGGCGAACAAAAACAGTACGGTCAGTATTTTACTCCTCGCCACATCATTCATTTCATGGTGGAACTTGCTGACCCGGAAATTGGGGAAAAAATATATGATCCTGCGGCTGGTACGGGAGGCTTTATTCTGCGTGCCTTCGAAGTAGTAAAGAGTAAAATTGATAATCTTGTAAAAGCGGGGATGAGAGTTAACGAGTCTACTGCCGCATATAATGGGGTTCAATTTGATGAAGCTGAAATGCTTTACCGAAAACTGAAGGAAGAGTCTCTTTATGCTGTGGAGAAGGCTCCAGACGTTTACAAGCTTGCCCTTATGAATATGATATTGCACAATGACGGCAAATCCAACCTCTTTGAGGCTGACAGCTTAGACAATCGAGCACAGTTAGAACATAAAGAAAAGTATGATGTAGTGTTAACTAACCCACCGTATGGTCCACTTGCTCAGTCGCGGGTTGGCACTTTTGTGTTCCATGCCAAACGCTACGAAGCATTGTTCATCCAGCATATTATGGCAGCGTTGAGACCTTCTGAACCAGGTAAAAAGCGTTCCAGAGCAGTAGTTATAATCTTGGACAAGATTCTGTTTGACAATTCTTCTGTATTCAAGAATATACGCATGAAGCTCCTGCGCGAATTTGATTTGAAAGCTGTCTTTTCCATGCCGGCAGGCATATTCCAGCCCTACGCCGGTGTGAAGGCGACGGTGTTATATTTTGAAAAGCCTACAAAAGAAGAATGGGACGAGACAAAGAAACAAAATGCTTACACCACAAAGCACGTGCTGTTTGTTGATGTGAAAGATGACGGATTTACCTTAACGACCCAGAGAAGGCCAATTAACGGAGCTTTTCAGGGTGATGAGCCGAACATTTACGAGCCGCCTTGTGGGAACCTGCCTAAAGCGGTGGAAGTGTTCAAAAAATGGATAGATTGGCTTAATAATTCAACAAAGGAATTGCCTGATTTTATAGATAATGATTTTTGTTGGACGGCGACGATTGAGGAAATCAAGGCAAAAGATTATAACCTTAACCCGGGGCTGTACAGGAAGACGATAAAGGGAAAGCAAAAGTGGGACGTAGTTAGTCTTAAGGAAATATGTGACATTCAAAAAGGCACTTCTATTACTAAAGCTGATACTGTCGAAGGCGATATACCTGTAATTGCTGGAGGACAGGAGCCAGCATATTATCATAACCAGAGCAATAGAGAGGGTAATATAATTACCGTCAGTGCTTCAGGTGCCTATGCAGGATTTGTTAGCTATTTTGATATTCCTATATTCGCTTCTGACTGTACAACAATTAAGTCCAATGATGAAGAGAAAGCTTTAACTAAATATATTTTTTATGTACTTAAATCTCGTCAAGAAGATTTGTACAAACTGCAAAGAGGAGCGGGACAACCTCACGTTTATCCAAATGATTTAGCCAATATTCAAATCCCTATCCCACCTCTTCCCGTTCAGCAGGAGCTGGTTGTCCGTTTGGATAAGCAGCAGGCTATTATTGAGCAGTGCAATGCTATGGAAAAAGCCATTCTTGAAGCTGGAATCGATGACAGCATTTTTGAAGGAGACTGGGAATGGGTGGAGTTAGGTGAGCTAGTTGATTATAAAGGTGGATTAAGTATTACAATTAACGATAAAATTGATGCTAATGGCATTCCTATAATAACCATTAATGATATTGGGGAAAATGGGGAGTTGAAATTAGATAGCATACGTAAAATAAAGATTGACAAAGAACCTCGCAACTTAATACACAAAGGAGAGTTATTGTTTAATTGGCGAAACGGTAGTCCTCATTTAGTTGGAAAAACTGCATTATATGATTTAGAACAACCAGCTTTATTTGCATCGTTTTTATTAGGTATTAGTATTCGTGATTCTAGTTTATTAAATAGTAGATTTTTATGGTTTATTTTAAATGAATTCAGGAGAAGGGGAATTTATTTAAATGAAATGAGGCGAAACGTAAATGGAGTATTTAATAGAGATGAGTTATCACTCATAAAAATCCCTCTTCCTCCACTCGAAAAACAGCAGGAAATAGTAGACTTTCTTAATGCCCAGTTTGAGACACTGAATACCATTAGAAGGCTCAAAGAAAACGCAAAAAAGACCATAAAAATGATTCTGGACAGGGAGGTGTTTGGAGAGTAATGCACACCTCAGTCATCCTGTCCGAAGCATTGAGATATTTTACTGATAACGAGCATTTCGAGCTGTCGGTGGTACTATTTGCTGTGGCTGTTGAGCGGCTTATGAAACAGCGTTTATGTGAGCTTGACGATGTGCTGGTGCTGGATAAAAATAACAGCGTAGAACATTTGGTCAGGTTTAAGAAGCTTCAGGACAAAGTTAAAAATATCCAGTCGAGACAAAACCTTATGACCCGTAAAGAAAGGCGCGAGAACTTTCTTACCATTCCGTACAATGAAGTTATTTCACGATACGAAGCGATGTTTAATCTAAACATTGAAGAGGACGAGGCTGTTACGGATAAGCACGAATTGAAAAGAATTCGCGAAGAACGGGACAGAAGAAAAGCGGCCCTAATTCGATTAGGCAACATGCGTAACAATATTGTCCACTATTTCGAGTATTATTTTAATCCTGTAGATGAGGGTTTGTTTATTCTTAATGAAATATTACCTTTTATTCGGGAAATGATTCAGGAAGTATCTGATGCGTACAAATATGAAGACATTTTTAATGAGACTGTTTTTAAGAAACTTAAGGGAAAGGAAGAAGAACTCACAAGACAGCAATCTGATACCCTAAGCCAAAAAATAAGGGAAAAGAAGGAAGAATATAGCGAGCTAAATCCTGAATTAATTGAGGAAAGGAAAAAAATCAACATTCGTTCTTCCTATGATGAAAGGGAAATTGTACGCGACAGTATGGAATGTCCAGCGTGTGGTAATGCTTCTTTTTGCGTTCTTAAGCTCTATACAGAATCGGAAGACGACCTGAGCGGGCAATTTTTAACTGTAGGCAGGTGTTTTGTGTGTAAACTGGAACTCTCTGAAGATGAGCTTAAAAACACTGGGATGTTATAAATTCCCAGTGTTAATTTTTACACGAGCATTCATTTGATTATAATAATTAGAATGAACGGTAGCGAATCTAAGTTTAAGCGATTCCTAAATACTGAAAAAAGATTGCGTTAATGCAAAACAGATGAAAAATATGGCTGTGGCTGGCGGTTAACACTGCCAGCACAGCCGTTGAAATGAGGATTCTTTAGCCAGATGACATTAATTATACTTAAAACTCGATATAATATTCTGCTATCTGAACGAGGGTCTCGGCAATCATGCTGTTGTATATCATCTCCAGGGCTCCCATATAGTCCTTTTGGTTTATCAGGCCAAGGAAGGTCCGGATTTCATCCACTACGAAATTATACTCATCCAGTCCTTCGAGACTTACACTGTCCATATTTGCTATGACGTAGGTCTTCAGGTTGCCCAGTTCACCGAGATAGGATTTGAAGTAATCATAGTAATACGGGTCTATGCTTGCTATATACTCTCCGGCTATGCCTTTATCATTTTCAATGTAGGCAATTACTTCATCTATATCTTCGGTGTTGATCCTGGAAATCTCCTCGGCAAAGAACTGTTTCGTATCCTCTGCATTGGCTGCCATTTCCATAATCAGGTCAGCATATTCATTGACCAGTTCCATGTCGATGCTTTCGGCCATGGAGTCAATCTGCTCTGCTATATTTTCTGCCACTTCAACGGATTTATTGTACAGAACCTTGGCGTCTTCATAATAGCTTCTTACTATATCTGTATACTCATCTACTGTTTCTTCAGGAATAAACCATGTGGCCGTTTCTTTTATATCATCATTATAAATAATTGCGTCGAGATTATTCTCCACAGTAGCCTCAATGGTATCGTATAGGCCCATTCTGTTATACAGGTCCTTGGATGTGCTGTAGACGTGTTCAACCTTGTAATAATAATCGTTGAGAACATCCTCAGGAATAAACCATGACAGGGTTTCCTTCACATCATCGTTATAGATGATGGCATCAAGATTGTTTTCCACTGTTGCCTCGAGGGTGTCATAGAGGCCCATCCTGTTGTAGAGGCCCTTGGATGTTCCGTAAACATGTTCTACCTTGTAATAATAATCATTAAGAATATCCGTGGGGACAAACCATGACAAAAGTTCCCTGACATCGTCATTATAAATGATGGCGTCCAGGTTTTTCTCAACGGTTTTTTCCACGGTGTCATATATACCCATGGTCTTTGAAAGGTCCTTGTAAATGCCATAAACATGATCAGCCCTATCATAGTAAAAATCCAGCGTATTTTGCGGAACAAATATGGACAGGGCTTCCTTAAGGTTTGCATTATAAAGTATATTGTCTATGGTTTCTTCAATGGTGTCATAAACCTTTATACTTGTAGATATGTTCTTGTATATGGTGTAATATTTTCTTGCCTGGTCCGCATAATTGTTTACTGTATCCTCAGGAATTACCAATGAAAGGGCGTTTTTGAGATCGTCATTGAACAGGACGTTTTCAACTGTTTTTTCGATATCGTCATATACAACAATGTTGTTTGACAGATTTCTATACATGTTGTAATAATGTTCGGCTTTTGAAGCATACTCATCAATTTTCTCCCTTGGCGCAATCCACTCAAGGGTTTCCTTCAGCTTATTGTTCTTAAGCACACTTTCAACTGTTTCTTCAATGGAGTCATATACCCTGATGGAACGGAATGGCTCGGTCCACTCCTTAACCTTGTCTTTCCCTTTTTCAAAACCTTCAGCATATTTGTCAAAGTCGGCAGTGGCGAAAAGTATTGCACTGTTGACAACCTCTTCATTGGATAAAATCTGTTCCACATACTCCTGAACCTTTTCTTCGGAAAGGATCTCGGTGTCCAGCAGTTTATTTATAAAGTTTTCGACAATTGCAGACTGGGTTGTTTTGAATTCGTTGATTTCATTTATTACATCCTTCCTGTAGTCCAGCGCCAGCTGAGCAATTTTTTCAGGATCCAGCTGAACATATACCTTCAAGGTTCCGGTGCCGTATTCGATATTGCTTATTTTAAATACCTGGGGGATGCCAAAATCAGCGAAGTTAACCGAAATATTGAACGCGTCCATGGGTACCTGGCTGCGAATGTATCCAGGGGCTTTCCTGTAGCCGAAATTAATGTCCCTGCCGGAAAGCTTAATGCCGTCCTCCAGCAGGTCTACCGTTAATTTGGCACTGATGGGGACATTAATGCCCATGACCTTGGTATTTATATAAAGCCGCTGGTCCCTTGTATTGAACATCATGCCGCTTATGGAGATGTTTGAGGGCAGGCTGATACCCAAAGAGTCAAAATTGTCTTTTAAAATGGAATTGATGAGGTCCTGGCTTAATTCAATCTCAATGGTTTTTGTGCTGGCGTTGTAGTATACATGCCTTCTGGCGATTTCAGTGAAGGGATCATCCACTTGATAGTAGCTGAAACTTAAGTCGTAAGGATTACTGCTTACAGAAATGAACCTGATTACCGGCAGAATAATTAAAAAAAAACAATGACGACGACACCTATGATTATCCAGGTTTTCAGCGTTAGTTTCTTAATGAAGTTTTTTACCGTTTCAAAAACATTATTCATTCTTTGCCCCCCTTAGACAAAAATTCCGTTAGCCAAAAGCCTTGCTATAATGGTTGTTCTGTGATTATGAAGTACTCATTTTGCACCCGTAAAACATCCCTTTACCCTTATGAAGTATCCATAATGATAAGACACCCCCTGTTTAACGTTAGAATATTCATTACTATATATGCGGTTGAGGTATGGAAATATGACGGTTGATATAAAATAGAGGGTAATAATTTATAGTTTTTATTTTGAACTTGAATGAAAGAAGCAAATCATGTAAAATCTACTTGTTAAGGAGTTAGAAAACCGTTTTTGCGAATGGTTAACCTGTATAGCCAGTTACAAAACTGGCAATAAAAATGATCGGGGTCAAAATGCTATGGCTCATAATTTTCTAGGATATTTTACGGATGTATCCAGGGTTGTATTGGAAGTTGCAAGCGCGGCAGGAGTAAAAAGGTACGTAATTTCAAGTGAAGAATGGGGTAGAATCAAGGACTGGTACTATGATGACAACCGCAGGGAAGACTACCTTCTTACCCTGGATGACGCAGCAGACTCTTTTACATTGGTGAGGCTTACCAAAGACAGCATTGAAATCCGCGTGTGGGAGGCAAGCAGGATTGCGGTTTTAATCAAAAATATTACTTACCTGTGTACGGTGCCCGTTCCCAGATTAATCCGCTTTTTTACGGCCTTCTTCCTTGTGGCTGTTTCATGGCCGTTGATAATTGCTCTATCGTTTATAAAGAATACATCAACGGAAATTCTGGACAGCAAGGTTATTGCGCTGGGGTCCAAGATAACTTCCCTGGTATTTTTGCTGTTCCTGCTTTTCAACCTGCTGTATGCCGTTTTTAAAATTGTGGAATCTTCCCTCTACAGGTACAGGGCTTTTGTCCACAGCAATGAATCGTTTATTACCGATACATTGATATTTAACCTGGTTATGCTGTTCCTGTTTGTTTCCTTAGGCGGGGATGGCCTGATCATGGCTGTGGAAAAGATCTGGAAGTATATCGGGATATATCTCTAGGATTCAATCTCCGGAACAAATTAGAATATAACAGTTTACATAACAGTCCATTCCGTATACGGGGTGGACTGTTTTGTTTGCAAATTTCCTGAGAGGGTTTACAATATAATCTAATACAAGAAAATATTGAAAAATAAATATAAATTGAAACATTTTGGTGGTATAATTCGTATAAGAAGAAAGGGATTTATAAAATATCGGCAAAAACCGTATACGGAGGCGTAAATTGGTTAAGGAACTTTTATACTGGTTGGCGACAATGGCCGCCCTTCTGGTTAAATGCAGTTATTTTCAACATACCAGTGAATTTTTAGATAAGCCATTTCCATCGGCTACCGGCATTGTGGTTATGATTATGACCATGAGCCTTTTGGCTATAGCTATGGTGTTTATTTTCCTGCTTTTCAAAAGGAAAAGGCTTACCGTGCTGTTTGTATTTAACCTTTTGGTAACCATAATGCTGATTGCCGATACAAACTTTTACCGGTATTACCAGGGGGTTATAACCCTTCCGGTAATCCTGAACCTGGATCTGCGGCTGGTAGGTTCTGTAAACGAAAGCATAATAAGTTTGTTCAGAATATATGACATAATATACCTGGTAGATTTACCATTTATGTTCTTCTGGATGAAGAAAGTGAACAAGGCAGGCATAGAAATATTGCCTTTCAGAAGGCGCCTGTCCATTTCTGCTTTTGCCCTGGCATTATCCATTGCCGGGGTACTCGGCATTCACAGAAATGTGCATATAGGCCCCTTCCCCTACAGCAATAACTATATAACTCAGCAATTTGGCGTTTTGTATACCCATTTGGATACCACCAAGGATTATTTTGAAGACCTGATTTTAAATGACGAGACACTGACAGCTGAAGATATTGGCGAGATCAATAAATTTTTCAGTGAAAAAAACAAGGCGGCTAAGAAAAAATCCAAGGCATACCAGGGCATTGCCAGGGGCAAAAACCTCATAATGATCCAGGTAGAAGCACTGCAGGAATTTGTGATAGGCAGAAATGTGAACGGCTATGAAATTACTCCTAACATAAACAAGCTAATTGGCGAAAGCATTTATTTCGACAACATATACTGCCAGACGGCAGGGGGCAATACATCAGACGCAGAATTGCTGGTAAATACTTCGTTGTATCCTGCACCTGAAGGAGCTGCCAATTACCTGTACCCTGATAATTTTTACTATACACTGGCCCGAGCCCTTGAGGAAAAAGGATACAACACTTATGCCATGCATGGTTTCAAGCCGGAGTTTTATAACAGGAACATAATCTATAAAAATTACGGATATGACAGGTTTTTCAGCGAGGAGGATTATATCCTAGACGAGTTTGCCGGATGGGAAACAGAGGCACTGAGCGACAGCTCATTTTTCAGGCAGTCGCTGGAAAAAATAACTGGTAAAGATCCGTTCTTCTCGTTCCTGGTAACCCTCTCCAGCCATCACCCGTTTACGTGCTTTGAGGATTATAAGTTTGATGAGGACGGCTTTAATGTGGGGAAATGGCAGGGTACTTACCTGGGGAATTACCTTAAGGCAGCCCATTATGCGGACAAATGCATTGGCGAATTCATAACCGCCCTTAAAAACAACGGGCTTTACGACAACTCCGTTATTGTGCTTTATGGTGACCACACCGCCATCCCAAGGTATTTGGCCGAGGAACTGATGGAATTCCTGGATATGGAACTGGACGAATATAACCTGATGAAGGTGAAAAAAGTGCCGCTTGTTATACATTATAAGGGCCTGGGTAAGAGCAGGACGGTAAGTATAACCGGCGGGCAGATTGACATCATGCCGACTGTAGCCAATATAATGGGGGTTAATGTACCGTATGCCATAGGGAAAGACCTCTTTAATACAAACAAAGGCTATGCAATTTTCAGGAACGGTTCGGTAGTTACCGATGATTATTTGTACATCAGCGATTTGGGAAGAATGTTTGATAATGAAGGAAATGATCTGGATTTATCCCTTTATGTGGAAGAGTTGGAAAAATTCCAGCAAGAACTGCGTATTTCTGACCTGATTATCGAAAATAATGCATTTAAAATAAAAAATAAATTTTAATATGTCAAAATAAGAAAGATTATTGCATTTTTTGGATATTTACGTTAATATGTAGTTAATTGTGTTTAGAAAATTAAAAATTTGACATGATTTTATTTGGGGTTGCTTAACATGAAACAAACAAAAGAAAAGTCTCTCAAAAGAGAGATTACTGCACTTCAGAGACAACTTAATGAACTTGTGTGCCAAAAATCAACCATCAGCGCGGAAGCATTGAAACTAAGCCAGAAACTTGATCTGAAAATACTTGGTTATTATCAATTAAAGCTTGGTAAATAGACCCGCCATTTTATCATTATTCTTTTTTACCACATATTGACAATTTATTCCATCGTGAGTATAATATACCATAGGAATCCCTTATTTTACCATATAAACTATTAAAAACCATATAGTCAGAAAAATATGGACAGGTTAAATATTGTGATAGCCGACAGTGATTGTGAATACGCGGCAAAGCTTACGGAATTTCTTATCAGCAGGTATTCGTCCAGATTTAGTGTAACAAAGGTAACTTCAGCTTACCTGGAACAAAACGTTTCTGTATTGCGAGACGTGCAGGTACTGCTGGTTGACCGTAAAACAGCGGAAAAGGTACGTAGTGATAACGTTTTTTCAGGCGTGACAATAATCCTGGACGAAGAAAAAACAATCCCGGGCGGTGTGAAAGAACTGCCCCCTGAAAAAGCGGGGTTTGCTCCAAAGACAGGCTCCCTGTTCAAATACCAGGACGGTGAAACCATCATTAATTCTGTTCTTGATATTTACTCACAGTTCAGTGAAATGCCTGTCTTTGCTGCAGCAAACAACAACAGGCAATCCCGTGTCATTGGAGTTTATTCACCATGCGGAGGTATCGGCAAATCAACTGTAGCCCTTGCCCTTTGCATGCAAGGGGCAAAAAGGGGGTTGAAGCCTCTGTATCTGAATTTCATGGGATGGGGTGTTTTCAATGACAGTGAAAGAAATTTCTCCAGGATACTGCTTGCAATAGACAATACCGATAACAGCCTGTTGGAAGCGTTATTGCGAAAGGATAAAGCCAGCGGGATATATTATTATACCTTGCCTGACAGTTGCCTTGAATTTGGCGAAATCTCGGACGAAAAAACAGCCTGTTTATTTAAAAGGATTATTGACAGCGGGCTGTACGATGTAATTGTGTTGGATATGTCAAACGAATTCAATGACAGAAATCTATCCCTGATATCGCTATGTGACAGGATTTGCCTTCTGACAGGTAATGATGCACTTTCCCGGTTTAAGGTGGAAAGATTGGAGAATGAGATCAAGGTCCTGGAAATTAATAAAGGAGTACAAAAACTTAGTGAGAGTATTTTTGTGGTTAATAGAATTTACGGCAATTTCTCTGCCGGAGAGAAAAGACCGGTCTTTTTTGGTAATGAAGCAGCAGAGGAGATCCCCTTCTGCCCTGTATTGCGTGAAACTGCAGGCCCTGATGATTTAGCAAATTTGAGCAGCGATTTTTATGCGGCAATAAGCCGCTTGTTCAACCGGTTGCTTCAGTAATCCGCCGGAGGTGTTATTATGCCCCTAAGTGAAGAACTCATGGAGGAGTTGCAGTCTGAAATAAACAGCAGAATCGATCCGGGGAAGGAAGTGACAGATAATGAACTTCTGGAAATTATTACAGATACCGTACTGTCAAGTTCCAAAAACAATTACCTGAGCCTTAAGGAAAAGCAGGCTGTTATCAATAACATCTTCAATAATATGAGAAGACTAGGTATTATCCAGCCCCTGGTTGACGATGACACTATAACTGAAATCATGATAAACGGGCCGGACAATATATTTATTGAACGAAACGGTAAAATCACCAAGACGGATCTTGCCTTTGACAGCGTTGATAAGTTGGAGGATGTTATCCAGTCTGTGGTTTCCCGGGTCAACAGAAGTGTGAATGAAGCCAATCCCATTGTCGACGCAAGGCTCCAGGATGGTTCAAGGGTTAATGTGGTGCTAAAGCCTGTTGCCCTGAACGGTCCCATTATGACAATACGAAAGTTCGGGAAGCAACCGCTGAATATGCGTGAACTGGTGGCCAACGGGACATTGACTGATGAAGCTGCAAATTTCCTGGGAAAACTCGTCAGGGCAAAGTATAACATTTTTATATGCGGTGGGACAGGCTCCGGCAAAACCACATTTCTTAACTGCCTTTCTTCATATATACCGGGGGACGAGAGGATAGTCACTATTGAAGATTCAGCGGAGCTTAAGTTACCTGGCTTAAACAATATCGTGATGCTTGAAACCAGGAATGCCAATACCCAGGGCAAGGGGGAGATAACAATTCGGGACCTTATAAGAACAAGCCTCCGTATGAGGCCGGAAAGGATAATCGTTGGGGAGGTAAGAGGTCCCGAAGCCCTGGATATGCTGCAGGCCATGAATACCGGCCATGACGGCTCTTTATCCACGGGGCACGCCAACTCCTGCCTGGATATGCTAAGCCGACTGGAGACGATGGTATTAATGGCGGCAACTTTGCCTCTAAATGCCGTCAGGCAGCAGATTGCATCTTCTATAGAAATACTGGTGCATATAGGAAGAATGAGGGATGGAAGCCGCAAGATACTGGAGATAACTGAACTGGATGGTTGCAAGGGAGGAACATACCGCCTGAACCCGTTGTTCCTGATTAATGAAAACGGAAGTCTGGTAAGGACTGGCAATCCGTTGAAAAACACTCTCAAAATGAAACGTTATGGATGGGGGGATGATGAGAGTGAACTCTGAAACGGATTACAATAAATACTGCATGAAATTTACTGAATTTATATTTTATATGTTTTTAGCGGCTGTATTTATCATGGCTGTTTCTTACCTTTTTTTCCGGAGTCTGGCATTCAGCATTATACTGGTCCCCCTGGCACTTTTTTATCCAAAAATTAAAAAACGTTCTTTAGTACAAAAAAGAAAAAAAGAGTTGAACCTACAGTTTCGGGATATGTTATACGCCCTTGCATCGAACCTTTCGGCGGGGAAATCCCTCGAAATGTCCTTTGCTGACCTGCCTGGAGACCTCAAGGTTATCTATCCTGACAGCCGGGCGGATATTATCAGGGAAGCGGAAATTATAACCGGAAAAATACATATGAATATTCCCGTAGAAATTGCCTTTTCAGATTTTGCTGAAAGGTCTCATTTGGATAATATTAAAAACTTTGCTGACGTTTTAAGGATAAGTAAGCGGATGGGCGGGGATATGGTAGAGGTTATTGTTAATGCGTCAAACCTGATTAATGACAAAATTGAAACGGAACAGGAAATTGAAATGATACTGGCAAGGAAAAAATTTGAGCAGAAGGTTCTCAATATTATCCCTATAGTCCTTATTTTCCTGTTGTCGTACAGTGCTCCGGATTATATGGAACCGGTGTTTACAACCATGGCAGGCAGGGTTGTGATGATAATAGCTGTGTTTCTTCTTGCCATCGCTTACTTTATTTCCGGGAAAATCATGAATATAAAGGTTTAGGTGGGTCCTGATGATAATTTTTTCCTTTGCCTTAATTGCCACTGTTGCACTTGTGTCAGTGCTTACCAGGGAAAGGTATGCAGAAATAACAGACGGTCTTGATAAGCGTGATTATCCGGTCAGGGGATTACTGGGCTTTGGTTTGTTCATTCTTGACATTACAGGGCTACATAACATAAAAACCATGTACACAACCTGGCTGAAGGCACAATACGGGCAGCTATATGGGCCAAGGTATGCAGATGCCGGTGTAAAGATACACTATGCGAATATTTTGGTATATATTGCTCTTGCCGAAGCCGTAATTGCCCTCATTAATGCTGTAACCCATTATGCAGCACCGATATTTACTATACTTCTTCCGCTAATAATTTTTTTCAGTTCCGGCCTTGACTTAAAAAGAAGGATAAAAAAAAGAAACATCCTGATTCAGCTGCACCTGCCTGAACTTATAAATACCCTTGTGCTTCTTGTTAACGCGGGAATGACGGTGAGGCGTGCCTGGGAGAAGATTGCCGCCGATAATGGTATGGAAGGCCCGCTTAAAGAGGAAATAAGGCTTACGGCCATTGAAATCAAATCAGGAAAGAGTGAACTTAAGGCTTATGAGGATTTCGCCAGGCGGTGCAGGGTGCCGGAAGTGAGCAGGTTTGTCAGTATGCTGGCCCTTAATTTGAGAAAAGGTTCATCACAGCTCGTAAGTGTATTAAGAATCAGTGCCAACGACAGCTGGCAGTCAAGAAAAAATGCTGCAAAGCGCCTTGGCGAGGAAGCTTCCACAAAACTTGTTTTCCCTTTGATGCTGATGTTCGCGGCAGTATTGTTGATCGTCGCAACTCCTGCAGTTTTGGCCCTGAGGGGAATCTGATACGAAAAATATCATCAGAAGGAGAGTTTTACATGTTAAAGAGGTTCAAAAACTTAATCAAAAGCAAGAAAGGCCTGGGAACTGTGGAAATTGTCATTATCATAGCTGTTCTTGTGGGCATTGCCCTTATTTTCAGGGACGCTATCATTGATTTCGTTGTTGATATCATGAGTGATGTGTTTGGCAGCAAGACCATAATTGATGATGTAAACAGCGATATCATAAGGGAAGGTTATAAAATCAAGCCGTAAACTGTTGTTTATAAATACTGAAGGATGGAAAGGTCATGGAGGAGATACTCAGACAATATGAAACGGGATATATGACAAATTCCACGGGCAGCTACTTTACTTTAACTGTGCCTATATTTGATGACTTAATTTTCTATCAAATGCAGATGCTGGTCCACAACCACTTTTTAGGCATACTTAATACCGGTTTTTTCAGGCAGGACGAAAAAGCAGTAATTTATTACGATTTAACTTCAAAAATTACACTGACGCGTTTCTTAAAAAGGAAAACCCTGAAAGAACATGAACTGGTTAGTATTTTGCTGGAAATTACCTCTGTTCTTGTTAATGCTCAGGGTTACCTGCTGGATGACGGTAAATTTGTCCTGGATCCGGATTACATATATATCAACCCTTCTGCCAGCAACCTGGAACTTATGTATTTGCCTTTTAAGAGTGCCGGGAATACCGGGGCAGATACAGTCCTTAAAAGTTTTGTTGTCCGTTTGATAACAGATATGATAAACCTTGACGAGAATGAAAAAGGAAGTGGCCTGAAAAAAATCCTTTCTTTTCTCAGGAAAGAGAATTTCAACATAAAGGAATTTAACGTTTTTCTGAACGGCATGTTAAGTAATGAAGGCGGAGAGTTTGAGATTACTGAACAGGACGACGGATCATATGTTATTCTTGATTACCGGGAAATCAGGGAGAAGACTTGTGAGAACAGCAATACGCAAGTTAACACTGACCGTGTGAATATAGCCAGGACATATACTTTACCAGCAAATAGCACTTCATCTTTAAGAAATATTCCATCTGGTAAAAGTATTATAACAGCAAAAAACACTTCATCTGAAAGAGACACCTTTCGTATTATTTCTCCTTATATTGTTCTTGCTTTTATCCAGCTATTGTTTACAACATTTTATTTTCTTGGTTTGCAGTTTCTTGAGCAGGAAAGCAGTCCTTCCTCCCAAATAGGATTACTGATAATTGCTGTAAGCCTTGATGCCTGGCTTACTTTGAAAGTGTTGCAAAAAAGGCGGAATAAAGGCCATAAGAGTTCTGATTATATGAAAGAAAGTTCAACAGAACCCGGTAAAAGGCTTGTGAAAAATATTAAAGCTCATAAGGAAACAAAGTATAAAAAACCAGCCATAAATGTAACCCCGGAATTGCTTCACAGCAACAGCTCTGTGCAGCAACCTGGCAACTTGCAATATACGGAATATACTGATGAATCTAAACTTAACAGCAATACCGTATATGAATATAACACGGAACTTCTCTATAGGCCCGGTACCGGACCTTACCTTTGTCCGGCAGATGATTCAGGATCAGATCAGCGTATCCCCATAACCTCTGACAGTTTTGTAATAGGGCGGCAGACGGACCAGGTGGATTTTGTCATAAATAACATGGCTGTTGGTAAAGTGCATGCGGAGATAATCAAAAAAAGCAACATGAATTATTATATTATCGATTTAAACAGCAGGAACGGCACATACCTGAATAGCCAGCGCATAGACAGCAATAAGGAATACATGCTGCATCATAATGACTCCATATCATTTGCCAACAGCGAATTCATCTTCAAAATTATATAAATCTGTCAACGAAACGGTTCCGGTGCAGCAACCCTCTTTCTTGAGGCAAGGGTTGCGAAACCGGAACCGCCCCCTCCGTCGCAGACAAGGGGACAGCCTGTGCCAGCAGAATTGTCCCGCTGACACTGTTGCCACCCTTCCGGATGTCTTTTCATAACTCCTTTCTAATATTATAATTATGTGGTAATATTATATAGGCACGTTGATTGGGTGAAATTATACATGTAATCATTTAGTATATAGGAGGTATTCCACATGTCGAAAAGAGGAGGATTTCCTGGAGGAGGATTCGGCGGGAAAAACATGGCAAATTTAATGAAACAGGCACAGCAGATGCAAAGAGACATGCAGAAGCTCCAGGAAGAATTGAATGAAAAGACTGTTGAAGCCACCGCTGGTGGTGGAGTTGTAAAGGTAGTGGCAACAGGAAGCAAGGAAATTAAGGAAATAGTGATAAATCCGGAAGCAATTGACCCCGATGATGTTGAAATGTTGCAGGACCTTATTCTGGCTGCGGTAAATGAGGCGCTGCGCAAGGCTGACGAAATGGTAAGCCAGGAGATGGGCAGAATAACCGGTGGACTCGGTGGATTTCCCGGCCTGTTTTAACAACATTGCTTGATATGGTGGAAGGGGACTGAACAAAATGGCTTATTATGCTGCGCCTATTGCCAGACTGGTGGAGGAACTGGAGAAGTTGCCCGGTATAGGTCATAAAACTGCCCAGAGACTCGCTTTCCACATTCTTGATATGTCTGATGAAAGAGCAGGAAAACTGGCTGATTCCATAATTAAGGCTAAATCCAGCATAAAGAAGTGTTCTGTTTGCTGTAATCTTACGGATGTGGACCCATGTTCCATATGCAGCAGCGGTACAAGAGACAAAACGGTAATATGTGTGGTGGAAGATCCCAGAGGCGTTGTTTCGATGGAACGAATAAGGGAATATAAAGGTATGTATCATGTTTTACACGGTGCCATTTCTCCCATGGAAGGAATCGGGCCGGATGATATTACCATAAAAGAGCTGCTGAAAAGAGTGGACGGCGGGGAAGTGAAAGAGGTAATACTGGCAACTAATCCCAACATTGAAGGTGAAGCAACAGCCATGTACATTTCGAAATTACTGAAGCCACTTGGCGTGAAAGTTACCCGCATAGCCCACGGCGTTCCCGTTGGAGGGGACCTTGAATACGCAGATGAAATAACACTTGCCAAGTCCCTTGAGGGACGGCGCGAACTTTAATTTCTGTATATATAACACTGAATGTAATCAGGTGAAGAGGTGCATAGATGTTTGACATGCTTGAAAGTACCGTTAAAAGGTACGAGGAATTGGAAAAAAGAATAAGTGATCCTGAGATTATCTCAAACCAGGAAGAATACCGCAAGCTAATGAAGGAATATTCCGATCTTGAAGAGATAGTCCAGAAATATAAAGAATATAAGTCGATAAAAGAGAATATTGCCGAAGCAGAGGAGATTATCAAGGAAGAAGACGACAGGGAACTTCGTGTACTGGCTGAGGCTGAGATAATTGAGGGCAGGAAAAAACTTGAGGAGGTTGAAAATGATTTAAAACTGCTTCTACTCCCCAAGGACCCCAATGATGAGAAAAGCGTTATTGTTGAAATCAGAGGCGGAGCAGGAGGAGATGAGGCTGCGCTGTTTGCAGGTGACCTTTTCAGGATGTACAGCATGTATGCCGAGAAAAAAGGATGGAAAGTGGAGATACTGGATTCAAACCCCACTGAAATCGGTGGTTTTAAGGAAGTCATTTTCTCCATTGAAGCAAAAGGGGCATACAGCAAGTTGAAATATGAAAGCGGTGTCCACAGGGTTCAGAGGGTTCCCACCACTGAATCCAGCGGACGTATTCATACATCTACTGTAACCGTAGCAGTGCTCCCCGAAATGGATGAGGTGGACGTCCAGATTAACCCGGCAGATTTGCAGATAGACACTTACAGGTCATCGGGAGCCGGAGGCCAGCACGTTAACAAAACGGAATCCGCTATAAGAATTACCCATTTACCCACTGGTATAGTGGTTACATGCCAGGATGAAAGGTCACAGCATAAAAACAGGGAGAGAGCCCTGAAAATATTAAGATCTAAGTTGTATGACATGGCACAGCAGGAAAAAATAAAAGAGGTTGCCCAGGAAAGAAAGAGCCAGGTGGGAACAGGTGACCGGAGCGAACGGATAAGGACATATAATTTCCCTCAGGGAAGGGTTACTGACCACAGGATAAACCTTACTCTGTATAAACTGGACTCGATATTGGACGGTGACCTGGATGAGATAATCGACGCCCTGGCCACAACAGAACAGGCTGAAAGACTGGCAAATGAGTTTAAGCAATAAAAAAGATTCAGGCTGAAAAAAGGAAGTTTAAGCAAAGTAAGTAATATTAATGAAAGTATAGCAGACAAAAACGGATAATAGACTTTCCCAATGAATAAAATTAATAGATGGCATTTGGGAGGTCTATTTTTGTGGGACAATTATTGAAGGTAACTTTTTTGGGTTTTGTTTCGGGCTTGATGGGAACAGGTATTGGAGGCCTTATGGTCTTTCTGTTCAGAAAACTTTCGAATAAATACCTGTCTTTTCTTTTGGAATTTTCAGCAGGCTTGATGATGTCTGTTGTATGTTTTGAGCTGGTCCCTGAGTCCTTGGAAACAGGAGGGAAAGTCTATGCCTTTACAGGCATTTTTTCCGGCATATTTGCAATTATTGCCATAGAAGCAATACTTAAAAAGGCAGACTGGATAAAACGGGCCGCAGGGGACAAAAGCCTGCTTAGGACCGGGATAATGACAGCCATAGGAATAGCCCTGCACAACTTCCCTGAAGGGGTGGCAGTGGGCTCTGGATTTGAAGCCTCGGTATCCTTAGGACTTACAATAACGGCCGTTATTATAATTCATGACATACCTGAGGGAATGTCCATGGCCTTGCCCATGAAGGCAGGCGGTTTTTCTGGAACCAGGGCGTTTTTGCTGACACTTCTTTCCGGGACACCCATGGGTTTTGGTGCATTCCTCGGAAGCCTTCTGGGCGGAATTTCACCGGAGTTTATTTCGATGTGCCTGGGGTTTGCTGCGGGGGCTATGTTATATATTGTATGCGCTGAACTGGTGCCTGAATCCAAGAAGTTGTATTTGGGCCGGTTTTCATCGCTAGGTAATGTATTGGGAATAATATGTGGTATAATAATTACGATATTGAATTGACAAATGAAGGTAACTGGAATGGAAACAAAAATTATTAAAATAGACAGCAGCAATATTGACGTTTCAGAACTAAAAAAGGCTGCAGATATTTTAAGAGAGGGAGGCCTGGTGGCTTTCCCCACAGAAACGGTTTACGGCCTGGGTGCAAATGCCCTTGACGGACAGGCTGTTGAGAATATTTTTAAAGCCAAGGGCAGGCCATCTGACAACCCGCTGATTGTTCACATTGCGTCAACTGACCAGGTGGATAATCTGGTAGCTGAAAAGACGGAGCTGTTCGATATACTTGCCCGGCATTTCTGGCCGGGGCCGCTAACGCTGATTATGAGTAAATCCAGCGTGGTGCCCCGTCAGGTCACCGGCGGGCTTGATACTGTGGGAATCAGGTTTCCTTCCCACCCTGTTGCCAGGAAGCTTATTGAACTGGCCGGGATCCCCGTTGCGGCTCCCAGCGCAAACACTTCAGGCAAGCCAAGCACCACAAGGCCGGAACATGTAATAAATGACCTTTACGGCAAGGTAGATGTGATCATAGATGCAGGAGAATCGGATATCGGGGTTGAGTCCACGGTGCTGGATATTACATCAAGGCCGCCGGTACTGTTGAGGCCGGGGGGAACCACTGTGGAGCAGATTGAGAGCGTTGCAGGCCCTGTCAGTATGAAGTTTTCAGTAGGGGATAAGAGTGAAGTTCCCCGTTCACCCGGTATGAAATACAGGCATTATTCCCCTAATGCAGAGGTAATACTGGTTTCAGGGAAACTGGAAAATGTGATGCAAAAAATCCGGGAACTTGCCCAATCATATATTAAGGCTGGTAAAAAGGTGGGCATAATGGCAACAGATGAAACTATGGCTGTGTATACCGAAGGAATTGTTTTATCCGTAGGAAGTAGGAAGCACCCGGAGTCCATAGCTGCTGCCTTATTCAGCCTGCTGCGTAAATTTGACGACTTTGGGGTGGATATCATACTGGCAGAGTCAGTTGAGCAAAACGGTATAGGGTTGGCTACCATGAACCGGCTGCTGAAGGCCGCCGGGCATAATATAATAAAAGTATAGGTTATCAGGTGGTTATAGTGAGAAAAGTATTTTTTGTTTGTACCGGGAATACCTGCAGGAGTCCCATGGCAGAGGCGTTTTTAAAGGATATTGTCAGCCGGGACCCGGTACTGAGAGATGAAATATCAGTTGCTTCAGGCGGGCTGGCGGCCTTTGAGGGAGAAAAGGCCAGCAGGCATGCAATTGCTGTCATGAAAGATAAATGGGGCATTAATATAAATGATCACCGGGCTTCTTTTTTAAGCGAGGATAAAGTAAAAGAAGCCTTTCTTATACTTGTCATGACCAATTCCCAAAAAAGGTACCTTATGGGAAGATATCCGTGGGCGGCAGATAAAATTTTCACCATTTCGGCCTATGCAGATCCTGATTGTGAATACTGTGATATTGATGACCCGTATGGTATGCCCCCGGAGGTATATGAGCGGTGTGCAGAGCAGCTTAAAAAGGCCGTGGAAATGGTGGCTGAAAAATTGAAAAAGGAATTAGAATAATGTTAATAAAAATTTTGACTATGGGAACCATGTACTATAAAATATGGTGTAGAAAAATGACGGACAAGTTGTTTTTTGACAAAAAAATGTAATTTGTTTGTAAAGGGAAAGTATTAATTATAGATTACAATAATAATGGAGGTTTATCATGATAGCTATTGGAAGCGACCACGCTGCGTATGAATTAAAGGAAGAAGTAAAGCAATACCTCATGGAAAAAGGTCTTGAGGTAAAGG
>ENA-OWOZ01001255-OWOZ01001255.1-bioreactor-metagenome-genome-assembly--contig:-NODE-1255-length-24480-cov-4.067164_pt1 | contig 24480 bp, 25 predicted proteins | sample MGYA00238140_ERZ651804 | MGnify/ENA primary metagenome ERZ651804 (study PRJEB26910, sample SAMN07631232) | bioreactor metagenome | isolation source: Switchgrass digestor | place: USA: Dartmouth... | reverse complement strand
CCGATCTTAACTTTACCGTACAGAAAAGGCTTTTGTCCCGGTTTAGTTACAGTTACTAAACCGGGACAAAAGCCTTTTCTGTACGGTAAAGTTACTCCCGAACGAGTAAAAAAAATAATTCATTCCCACGTAATAAATGATCAACCAATCAAAGAATGGATTGTAAATTTAGAGTAGGGAGGCAATAAAAATGGAATTATATCGTTCACATGTGCTAGTTTGTGCGGGAACCGGCTGTACTTCGTCTGATAGTCAAAAAGTTAGAGAAAAGCTGCGGGAAGAAATCAAACGATTAAATCTGGAAAAAGAAGTGCAAGTTGTGCAGACAGGATGTTTTGGATTTTGTAATTTAGGACCCATCATGGTTGTCTATCCGGAAGGAACTTTTTACTGTCAGGTAAAACCGGAAGATGTGCAAGAAATAGCGGAAGAACATTTACTTAAAGGAAGAATAGTTTCCCGGTTACTTTATAAAGAACCTGATACGGAAGTAAAAGTAACGGATTTTGATAAGATTGAATTTTTCCACCACCAAAAACGAGTGGCTCTTCGCAACTGTGGTTTAATTAACCCGGAAAAAATTGAAGAGTATATTGCGCAAGACGGATATTTTGCCCTAGGTAAGGTTTTAAATGAAATGACCAGGGCAGAGGTTATTGAAACCATTAAAAAATCCGGCTTAAGAGGTCGTGGCGGTGGAGGTTTCCCAACCGGTTTGAAGTGGGAATTTGCTTATAAAGCACCCGGAAATGTTAAATACGTGGTTTGTAACGCAGACGAAGGTGACCCGGGGGCATTTATGGACCGCAGTATCTTAGAAGGTGACCCCCATAGTGTAATTGAGGCTATGGCTATCGCAGGTTATGCGATTGGTTCGGAACAAGGTTATATTTACGTAAGGGCTGAATACCCAATAGCTGTTAAAAGGTTGCAAATAGCCATCAAACAAGCTCGCGAATTAGGTGTATTAGGTAAAAATATTTTTGGGACAGGATTTAATTTTGATATAGATATCCGTTTAGGTGCAGGAGCTTTCGTTTGTGGGGAAGAAACTGCCCTTTTGGCTTCTATAGAAGGTCATCGCGGAGAGCCCAGGCCCAGACCTCCTTTCCCGGCAAATGAAGGACTCTGGGGAAAACCGACCATAATTAATAATGTAGAAACTTTTGCTAATATACCGATAATTATTTTAAAAGGTCCGGAATGGTTTAGCAGTATCGGAACGGAAAAAAGTAAAGGAACTAAAGTTTTTGCTTTAGCCGGTAAAATAAATAATACCGGTCTCATTGAAGTGCCCATGGGTACTACATTGCGAACAATAATTTATGATATTGGCGGCGGTATTCCTCATGGCAGAAAATTTAAAGCAGCTCAGACAGGTGGACCCTCCGGCGGCTGCATTCCTGCGGAATTAATTGATACGGAAATAGACTATGATAATTTAACAGCCATTGGTTCCATGATGGGTTCAGGCGGTTTAATTGTTATGGATGAAACTGATTGTATGGTAGATATCGCCAAATTCTTTTTAGAGTTTACCCAAGAGGAATCTTGCGGTAAGTGTCCTCCTTGTCGCATTGGTACAAAGAGAATGTTAGAAATATTAGAAAGAATCACCCAAGGAAAAGGGGAACCGGAAGATTTGGAACGATTGGAAGTTCTGGCCCAAACCATTAAAAACGCCTCTTTATGTGGTCTGGGACAGACTGCTCCTAACCCGGTATTGAGCACTTTAAGATATTTCCGTTCGGAGTATGAGGCACACATTTTTGACAAAAAGTGTCCTGCAGGTGTTTGTCAAGCCCTCTTAAGCTTCATCATTTTAGCAGAAAAATGTCGGGGCTGTGGACTGTGTGCTCGGGTTTGTCCCGTAGGGGCTATTTCCGGTAAACCCAAAGAGACCTATGTTATTGATATAGAAAAATGTATTAAATGCGGTACCTGTATAGAGAAATGTAAATTCGGCGCAATTGTAAAAATGTAACAAGGAGTGGTAAACATGGAAATGGTAAATTTGACCATAGATGGTTTCCAGGTACAAGTACCTAGCGGGACCACAGTTTTGGAAGCTGCCCGGAAAGTGGGCATAGACATACCAACCCTATGTTATTTAAAGGATATTAATAAGATTGGGGCTTGTCGTGTTTGTCTGGTAGAGATAAAGGGAGCAAGGGCTTTACAACCTTCCTGTACTTATCCGGTAAGTGAAGGATTAGAGGTTTATACTAATACAGCTAAAGTCCGGGAAGCCAGGAAAGCAGTAGTTGAATTATTAATCTCCAATCATCCCCAGGATTGTTTGAAATGTTCACGTAGTCAAAAGTGTGAATTACAGGAATTAGCAAAGCAATTAGGAATTACCGAAGTTCGCTTTAAAGGTGAAATTAGTTCTTGGCCTAAAGATGAATCATCTCCTGCAATTGTAAGAAACCCGGATAAATGTGTATTATGCCGCCGTTGTGTTGCTGTTTGCAGTAAAGTTCAAGATGTAAACGTCCTCAACGCTATAGAGCGGGGATTTAAGGCTATTGTAGCTCCTGCTTTTAGCCATCCACTGGAATCCGTAAACTGTACTTTTTGTGGCCAGTGTATTAATGTTTGTCCTGTAGAAGCAATAAAAGAAAAAGACCATATAGAAAGAGTATGGGATGCTTTAGCCGATAAAGAAAAACATGTGGTAGTGCAAACAGCTCCTGCAGTTAGAGCTGTATTAGGGGAAGAGTTTGGACTTCCCATCGGCACAAGTGTTACCGGTAAAATGGTGGCAGCCCTGAGAAGATTAGGATTTGATAAAGTATTTGATACAGATTTCTCAGCAGATTTAACCATTATGGAAGAAGGTCATGAATTATTAGATAGGTTGAACAATAACGGGAAACTTCCTCTAATTACGTCTTGTAGTCCAGGCTGGATTAAATTCTGTGAGCATAATTTCCCTGATTTACTCGATAATCTGTCCACCTGTAAATCACCACAGCAGATGTTTGGAACTTTAGCCAAAACATATTATGCAGAACTTGAAGGAATTGACCCGGCCAAGATCTTCTCAGTTTCAGTAATGCCTTGTACAGCTAAGAAATTTGAAGCAGATCGTCCGGAAATGAGAGACAGCGGGTATCAAGATGTTGACGCCGTGTTGACCGTTAGAGAATTAGCCCGCATGATAAAACAGGCAGGTATTGACTTTGTTAACCTGCCTGAGGAAGAATTTGATTTACCTATGGGCATGTCTACCGGCGCGGGACTAATCTTTGGTGCTACCGGCGGGGTTATGGAAGCAGCCTTGCGTACAGTTTATGAAGTAGTTACAGGTGAAAATTTACCTAAACTGGACTTTGAAGAAGTTAGAGGGCTAAAAGGCATTAAAGAAGCCACCGTTGATTTAAAAGGAACAGAAGTTAGAGTGGCAGTAGCCCACGGTTTAGGCAATGCCAGAAGATTAATGGAAAAAGTAAGAGACGGTTCAGCCAATTATCATTTTATTGAAATCATGGCCTGTCCCGGCGGTTGTATTGGAGGAGGGGGTACTCCCATTGTAAATTCTCTGACCCGTAGTAAGCTAGAAGAAGATTACCGTCAATTGAGGATCAAGGCTATCTACGGAGAAGACGCTCAGTTGCCATTAAGGAAATCCCATGAAAATCCAGCGGTAATCAAACTTTACGAACAGTATCTTGGAAAACCCCTTAGTGAGAAAGCCCATCATTTATTGCATACACATTATACTAAACGGGGTAAATTCACTAACTGTGAATCAGTTTCTTAAACCAAATAGTTTTTGGTAATAATAGATTTTATTTCCCGGGGAATATCGACAATATTTCCCGGGAAATTTTTTTTGTTAACAGAAATATACAATATTTTGCAAAAAAGTATTTGAATTTGAAATTGTTGTAACGAACAGAAATTTGGACTATAATAAGAAAAGTAATTTTAAATTTTAGTAGGTGCAGTTAAATGTTAGGAACTGTGGTTAATGTAATTGCAATTGTTGGAGGAGTTTTAATAGGTATTTTTTTTAAGAAAGGAATTCCGGAAAAATTTAAAGAGACCATCCTGCAAGGGATGGGATTAGCTACTATTCTTATTGGGTTAAAAATGGGTTTTAGCGCAAATAACGAGCTGCTGGTGATAATTAGCTTGGTGGTCGGCGGCATAATCGGTGAGTTAATAGATATTGACTATTATTTAGATGTTTTTGGTAAAAAATTGCAGGAAAAGGTTGGAGCAGAAGACAGTAATTTTGTGCAAGGGTTTGTTACCGCAACTTTAATTTTTTGTGTAGGAGCCATGGCGATCATGGGTTCTATTGAAAGTGGTTTAAATGGAAACCATAAAATACTTTTTGCTAAATCAATGCTAGATTTTACAATGGCTACAATTTTAGCTTCTTCCCTTGGTTTAGGTGTTGCTTTTTCCGCAGTACCCGTTTTTCTCTACCAAGGAGGAATTACAGTAGCCGCAGCAGCTATCAAAGGGTTTTTAACTGAGGCTGTGGTGGCCTATTTAACAGCCACCGGGGGAATGTTAATCGTAGGTATAGGGATAAATATTCTGGATATTAAAAAAATCAAGGTGGCCAACCTTTTACCTTCAGTTGTAATAGTTGTTTTTGTAACTCTAATTGCAGCAAGGTATTTCCCTAATTTTATCTAGGTTTGTTATTGATATTGAGACAAAAATGGAGGGGATAATTTGCAAGAAATTATAAATTTAATGAATACATATGAAGATTATATTATTTTGGCCGTAATTGTTTCTTACTTCTTAGCCATGTTATTATTTATTTTAATAATCTATAGGCTGAATAAAACCAAAAAACGCTATGAAACATTATTACGGGGGATAAAAAATAAAAACCTGGAAGACATTATTTTGAATACGGCCGATAAAGTAAATTATTTAGAAGGGTTTATTAAAACTCTCCATGAAAAAATAGAAGAAGTAGCCGCCAACCTCGGGGATTCTCTTAAAAATGTATATTTAGAAAGATATAATGCCTTTCCGGGTATTGGCGGAGAACAGAGTTTTTCCTTAGCCCTTCTGGACGATGAGGGAACAGGAGTCGTCATTACGTGCATTCATACCCGTGATGAATCAAGAACTTATGCTAAATTCCTTAGAAAAGGTCATTGTAAACAATTATTATCAGAGGAAGAAAAAGGTGTAATTGAAAAAGCATTAAACAAAAACCTTTCCCAAAACGGTAAATAATAATTAATAATTGGTTAAAAATCGCTTTTAAAAGCGATTTTTTATTTTTTCGGCAGGATTTTTCAAGGACTAGCTCGAATAAAAATTACTCGTAACCAATTAAAGGCAGGTGAGGTAATGAAAAATAAAAGTTGGAAAAAATTAAATAGAAAATTTACTTTATTAGTCGTACCTCATTCTGATTCTACTATTCGTAGTTTAAAAATTCCTCTATGGCTAATCAACGGACTGGCTTTTATTGGTTTAATGACTTTAGCCATAGTTATATACTTGGCTTTTTCTTATTCAGACTGGCAAATTACTAAAAAGGAAAACCAGGAATTAAAAGCGGTTACTGAAAACCAAGCTAAAGAAATCAAAGAATTGCAAAAAATAACTCAAGAAACTCTCCTTAGACTGGAGGGCATCACAGAAACGGAAAATAAAATCAAAGAATTAGTAGGCTTAGAAGACGATAAGCAAAATATTCCTTCCCGTGGTCAGGGAGGAGTAGGTTTAAGTGCAGCATCGGTTCGGGTTATGACACTGAATAATGAAGAATTTTTGGCTTATGACTCTGCTGAAATCAGCCCCATGCCTTTATCATATTTTTCTTTAGAAAATCTCAGCCCTCTTAATAAAATAAGAAATGACTTAGCCCTAATCAATGAAACCATTGCGGAGAAGAAAGAGGCTTTAGCCCAATTGGAAGTGGATGTTAAAGCTCGCTTGGAATACTTAGAAGCCATTCCCAGTGGATGGCCTTTACGGGGAAGGATAACTTCAGAATTTGGTTGGAGGCCCAATCCTTTTAACAAAGCGAGATGGGAGTATCATGAGGGATTGGATATAGCTGCTTCTTATGGCACTCCTGTTAAAGCAGCCGGAGCCGGAAAGGTTGTTTTTGCAGGTTGGAAACCGGCTTATGGACGTACGGTAGTAATTAATCACGGCTATGGATATACTTCCCAGTATGCTCATAACTCAAGTATCGCAGTACGGGTGGGAGAGGTCGTAAAACGTGGCCAAGTAATTGCCCGGGTAGGAAACACAGGCCGGAGTACAGGTCCTCATCTGGATTTCCGGATAACCTACAATGGTCGGTTTGTGGACCCCAGAAAAATACTTAAATAAATTTAGTAATGACAATAAAGGAGAGAGTAAGGATGGTATTTAAGAAAAAGGAAGAAGTAGCCTATGACAAAGTAGAAACATTAATAGGTGCCGGAACCAGTTTTCAGGGTGTCATTACAGCTCAAGGTACCATAAGGATTGATGGTACATTTTCTGGTGAAGTAGAGACACAGGCCGATTTGGTAGTAGGAGAAAACGGAGTAGTAGAGGCCAAGGTTAAAGCCAGGAATGTTTTAGTCGCCGGTAATTTTACAGGTGATTTGGAAGCTAAGGGAAAAATGGAATTAACCCAAACCGGCCGGGTCCTTGGTGATATTAAAGTGAAAAATCTTATTATAGAAGAAGGTGCTTTATTTAGAGGCAACTGCCAGATGGAAACCCTTCAGGAAAAAAAAGCACAGGTTAACACTAATGAAGCTGCTAAATAAAAAAAGGCAAAACCTTAATATAAAAGGTTTTGCCCTTTTTTTATTTAAGCTGGATATTCTTTCACTATTGCAATTTTTCCACCTGGCTCACGATTTCCTGAGCACTTAATCCCCGGGCATTAATTACAGGAGCTTTAGTTTGAGTAGTTTGTATCCCCAGCATATTTTCGCTACTGCCTGAGACAACTATACACTGAACATTGTTTAGGGCAGCATTTTCTAAGCTTACAACTTGGTAACCTGCAGATTGTAAGGCCTGTTGTACATTGGTTAAGCCTTGTTCAACAGCTACAACTTTCGGCATAATTTACACCTCCTCAAAAAATTTAGGAATGGGTTATCGTTTTTGGTAAACCTTATACAATACACTAGCTATTTTTTCGGCCATCTGCATCACCAAACTTAGCCGGGTATTTTGCAGTACATAGTATTCCATAAAACCGCCTACATTAACAATTCCGGAGATGGATAAATCTCCAATGGCCGGTAAATTTTTGTTGACAGCGGCACCAGGCTTAAGGGAACCTTCCGCAATGTTCACACAGCCTACACTTTCTAATTTTCCTAAACAGGCGTCGACGGCAATAATATATGGGTTACGAAAGGTCAGTTCCAACTCATTAATAACCTCCAGAAGATTAGCTGCATGGACAGGTTTGTCGATGGTTCCATAAATAAAATTATTGGCAGGGAGTTTTCTTTGGAGCAACCAACCTACCAGAGGACCAAGGCTGTCGCCGGTAGATCTGTCAGTTCCGATACAAACCGTTATTACAGGCCGATTTGTATGTTTAATTTTATCCAATTTTAAATTGATAAAACTGGTGCATTTATTAATAAAACTTGGTTCATTAATATGTAGCTTAATTTTCTCTTGTTCTTTAGTAGTTTTAGTAAGAAAATCAAAGTTTATCATATTACCTCCTGAAGTTAAGATTCCCCTTTAGTATTTCCAAAAAAATTAAAAAAATAAATTTAAAGTAATTAATTTAAGATAAAGGGAATATGAATTAATTTGAATGAAAAAGACCTGGAGGTATATATGAATAAAGGAGATTTAAAGCTGGCTTTCACTTATGTAGGGGCTTTGGTAGGAGCGGGCTTTGCAACTGGGCAAGAATTGGTGAGATTTTTTGTTAATTTTGAAACAGATGGTTTGAAAGGGGTAGTGTTAGCAGGAATAGGCTTCGCTCTACTGGGAGCGGGGGTAATTATTTTGGCTAATAAAGAAACGATAGAAGACTATAATAGTTTATTAATAACACTTTTTCCCCCTAAACTCTGTTGGCTTATTGATAAATTTATTGCCCTTGTCCTTTGGGCAGGTTTAGGGATAATGTTAAGTGGCAGTGCCACGGTAATTAACGAAAATTTTGCACTACCGGTATGGCTAGGGTTTTTCTTAACTGCTTTTCTTATTTTTGTTTCTCTAATGTGGGGCAGCCAGGGTTTATTAAATGTCAATACATTTCTGGTTCCTCTGCTTGTAATCTTGGCCCTGGGCAGCAGTCTCCTATATCTAAAACAGCCACTGCCTTGTAGTGGGGAAAATCTAATTAAGAACGTTCTACCCAATTGGTGGATGGCCGGTTCATTGTATGTGGTTTATAACATGGTTTTAGGGATGGTGGTATTAACCTCTATTGAGGAAAAAAAATCACCCCTTGCCGGAGCAGTGGGTGGTTTATTATTGGGGGTTATGGCCTATTTGATGGTTAAGGGTATGTTATTATTACCTGAAAATTATAAAACAGCGGAAATGCCGATGATGTTGCTGACGGGAAGCGTCCATCCCCTCCTAGGGAAATTCTACGCTTTCGGTTTATGGGTAGCTATATTTACAACGGCAATAGCCAATGCTCATTCTTTAACAATACGATTGAGTAACAAGTTTCGGCTAACTTATCACCAGTTATTATTTATAATTTTAGTAACGGCCTTTTGTTTTTTGCCCTGGAAATTTTCTTTGTTAGTAGGCATTATTTATCCACTAACGGGGTATCTAGGTTTCCCCTTGATTTTGGCAATAATATTTCAAATTATCAAATCAACTGGGCTAAAGCACAAACTATTATAGAACCTAGGACGGTAATCAATAAATTTACTTCAAACAAGGCGAGGATTAGAGCGGTAAGACCGCCTAAAAGGGCGGGAAGTATAACACCTGTTGAATCTAAAATCCCGGGGAAAATGAGAGCACCTAAAACCGTATAAGGAATATACTTTAAGAATCGTTGCAGAAAAGGATTGATTTCTAGCTTTTGCAAAAAGATAAGGGGTAAAACCCGAGGTAAATAAGTTACTATGCTCATCCCGATGATTATTAAATAAATTTCCTTCATAATCTACACCTCTTTAAACAGTAAAGCACCGATTAAGGCTGCCAAAACGGCTCCCGAAACCAAGGCCCAGCCTGAAGAAATAAATTGAGCGAAAATTACATTTAATAATGCACTAAAAAGGGCAATCAGTCCAATTTTTGCAGATTTCTTAACAGAAGGTATTAAAAGGCCAATGAACATGGCATATAAAGCGATTCCCATACTGGATTGAATTAAAGGAGGTAAAGCACCGGCAATTAAAAATCCTAAAAAAGTCCCTCCAACCCAGAACAGATAGGAGGAAAAATTAAGGCCCAGAAGATAGGAAGGGTTTAAAATCTTATCTTTTTCCATACTGGCTACGCTAAAGGACTCATCAGTAATCCCGAAGCCAATTAACCAGGGCAATAAAGGGTTATTTATCTTGATTCTTTGAGTAAGGGAAGCGGACATTAAAAAATGCCGAAAATTAAGAACAAATGTAGTCAGAACAATTTCCAGCCAACCAATGCCTAAACTAATCATATTCACGGCTACAAATTGACTGGCCCCGGCAAAAACAAAAGCCGACATCATGCTTCCCTGGAAGAGGGAAAGGCCGGCGTTTTTAGCCAGTAAACCAAAAGTCATAGCGATAGGAAGATAACCTATGCCGATAGGTAGACTGGCTCTAATTCCACGGAATAGTTGATTGCTTTCATAGGATTTTTTATTTTCAATTAAAGTCTGATAACTCATATTCCCATGACTCCTTAAGCCCAATTTAGTAACCATTATAACATATACAAGAGGTAAGATGCAGGAGGCAAGAGACAAGATTATAATTTTCATTTACATAGGTGCGCTCTAGGACATGAAGATTTCCTGAAAGGGGTCATTGCGAAGGAGCGATAGCCACTGAAGCAATCCCGATTTTAAACCCCAAAAAATTAACCCAGACTTAACCTTAACCTTTCGCCGTAAGGCGAATTAATTATAATACCGTCTTTCTGCCTCTTGCTTCATGCTTCCTGCATCTTGTATAATATCTTTAAAGGCAAATTGTTAGGGTGTTCCTGGCAGTGAGCCTTCCTTTTACAAAGTAATTGTTCTAAACAAGAGGGTTTGTCCCGATTGTGAAGGCAAGAGTATATCAAAAGCATAATACCTTTGGGATTATGTTTATTGCTATCCTTGTGCCTTCCGGTACAAGGATTTTTTATTATAAAACTAACCCAGATAAATGTTTTAAAATATTTACTTTTATTGTAATGGGTTTCTGCCTATAAAAATTCTTAAGGGGTGATTTGTCATTGATTTAAAAAATTATTGTTTTCAGAATCTTATTGATAAATTGGCTACTGAACATACTTTGGAAAAAGACCAATTACTGTCACTTTTAACAATTAGCCAGAGGGAAGAGAAAGAGTATTTATTTAAAAAAGCCAGAGCTTTGGCGGATAAAGTTTTTGAGAAAAAGATATATGTTCGTGGTTTAATTGAATTTACTAATTACTGTCGTAATGATTGTTATTACTGTGGAATTAGAAAAAGCAATTTGAGAGTGGAACGTTACCGGCTATCCAAAGAGCAAATCCTTGACTGTTGTCAAACTGGGTACCGGCTGGGTTTCCGAACCTTTGTTTTACAGGGGGGTGAGGACCCCGGATTTTCCCAGGAGGCCTTGGTGGATATTATTTCTACTATCCGTAATACTTATTTCGACTGTGCCATTACCCTTTCCATTGGGGAAAAAAGCTATGAACAGTATCAAGAGCTGTTTCGGGCCGGGGCTAATCGTTACCTTCTCCGGCATGAAACTGCAAATAAGGAGCATTACACCAAATTACATCCCCCCGGGCAAAAGCAGGAAAACAGGCTGCGTTGTTTATCGGAACTGAAAAAAATAGGTTATCAGGTTGGGGCAGGCTTTATGGTCGGTTCTCCTTATCAGACCGGAGAAAATCTGGTTGAGGACTTGTTATTTCTGAAAGAGTTTCAACCGGAGATGATCGGTGTGGGACCCTTTATACCTCACCAAGATACACCTTTTAAAAATTGCCCCAGGGGGGATTTAGACTTAACCCTTATTCTAATCAGTATTTTGCGATTAATGTTACCTAATGCCATGATTCCGGCCACAACCGCCTTAGGCACCATTCATCCCCAAGGGCGGGAATTGGGAATTTTGGCGGGGGCAAATGTGCTTATGCCTAACCTATCTCCTATAGGGGTAAGAAAGAAATATTTACTTTATGACAATAAAATTTGTACCGATGAGGAGGCGGTAGAAGGATTTGCTTTACTTAAAAAACGCATTCAAAAGATTGGTTATGAGCTGGTAACGGATCGCGGTGACTTTCGCAAGGTGATCTAAGAATAAAAAGTTAAAGGAGGTTGGGAGATGAGCCTACAGGACACACCTAGGGCCAATCGGCTGCACATAGGTATTTTCGGGAAACGGAACAGCGGCAAATCCACATTGCTCAACGCAATTACCGGGCAGGACATTGCTTTAGTATCTGAAATAAAAGGCACCACTACCGACCCTGTATATAAAGCTATGGAAATACACGGTTTAGGACCCTGTGTTTTAATTGATACAGCCGGTATTGATGATGAGGAAAAGATAGGTAAATTAAGGGTAGAAAAAACCAAAGAAACACTGGACAAGATTGATGTAGCCCTGCTTGTTTTTGACGGAGACAAAGATATAGAACCGGAAAAACAGTGGATTAAACTTTTGAAAAGCAAAAAAATCCCTATAATCCCTGTACTTAATAAATCTGATTTACTTAATGACAGTGAATCTGTAAGTGCATATATTAAGGAAAATACAGGGTTTAAACCTGTGGTGGTAAGTGCAAAAGAAAAAGAGGGGATTCCCCAAATAATAAACAGTATTATTCGTCATTTGCCGGAGGATTTTGATGCCCAAACCATTACCGGTAAGGTAGTAAAAGAGGGAGATTTAGTGCTTTTGGTTATGCCTCAAGATATACAGGCTCCGAAAGGTAGGCTGATTCTTCCTCAAGTACAGACTATCCGGGAGCTGTTAGACAGAAAATGTCCTGTGGTATGTGTTACCACCGATATGTTAGAGACTGCTTTAAAATCACTGGCTCGTCCGCCAGCGGTAATTATTACTGATTCCCAAGCCTTTAAAAAGGTTTATGAAATAAAACCACCCCAAAGTAAACTTACCTCTTTTTCTATACTATTCGCCGGTTATAAAGGAGACATAGACTACTATGTTAAGAGCGTTCAGGCTATTGAGAATTTAAAAGAAAATTCAAAAGTACTTATTGCGGAGGCTTGCACTCATGCCCCTTTGGAAGAAGATATAGGTCGCGAAAAAATACCTAAACTTCTTCGCCAAAGAGTAGGAGAAGGATTAACTGTAGAGGTAGTGAGCGGTGTTGATTTTCCCGCCGATTTATCTCCTTACGATTTAATAATTCACTGTGGAGGCTGCATGTTTAACCGCAAGTATGTGCTTTCCAGAATTGAAAGGGCCAAGAACCAAAACATACCCATGACTAATTACGGGGTTGTCCTTGCTTATTTAGCCGGGATTTTAGATAAGGTAAGTTTAAATTAAAAATATGGGAGTAGGAAAGGAGTTAGGATTATGTATAATGTAAAATCTTTGGATGCCAATGAGTTTATTGATAATGAGGAGGTATTAGCTTCCCTGGAGGAAGCCCGCCAGAAGGTAAAAGACAAAAAAGAGATTGAGAGGATTTTGGCTAAAGCCAGAGAGTGTAAAGGTCTTACCCATCGGGAAATAGCCGTTTTGCTGGAAATAGAAGATGAAGAAATATTAGAGGAAATGTATAAAATAGCTAAGGAAATTAAAGAAAAGATTTACGGTAAAAGGGTAGTCTTATTTGCACCTTTATATTTATCCAACTACTGTGTTAATAACTGTAAGTACTGTGGGTATAAATGTTCTAATAAAATTGCCAGACACCAACTTTCCCAGGAGGAATTACGGGAAGAGGTCAGGCTTTAGAGGCTATGGGACATAAACGGCTTTTATTAGAGGCAGGGGAAGACGATGAAAGATGTCCTATAGAATATATCCTAGAATGTATTAAGACAATATATGAGGAAAAATTCGAAAGAGGGGCAATCCGCCGGGTAAATATTGATATAGCGGCTACCACTGCCGAAAACTACAGAAAGCTGAAAGAGGCGGGAATAGGCACTTATATCTTATTCCAAGAAACCTATCATAAACCGACTTACCTGGAAGTCCACAGGGGCCCTAAGCAGAACTATGAATGGCATACGGAAGCCATGGACAGGGCCATGTTAGGTGGAGGAATAGATGATGTAGGCATAGGTGTTCTTTATGGTTTGTATGATTACCGTTATGAAACAGTGGCTCTTTTAATGCATGTAGAGCACCTGGAAGCTGTAAGTGGAGTAGGTCCTCATACTATTTCTTTTCCAAGACTGTTACCGGCTGAAGGGGTAGATTATAGTAATTTTCCCTATTTAGTAAATGACCGGGATTTTAAAAAGGTGGTGGCAGCTGTTCGTTTAGCTGTACCATACACAGGAATGATTTTAACTACCCGGGAAAGGCCTGAGTTTCGGCGGGAGCTTTTAGACATTGGTTTCTCCCAAATGAGTGCCGGCTCTAGTGTAGGCGTAGGTGGTTATGCTAAAAGGAACAAAGTAGATGAACGAGGATTAGAAGAAAAACCACAGTTTAATTTAGCTGACCATCGGAAGCCTATAGAGGTAATTAAAGATTTAGTACGGGACGGCTATATACCAAGTTACTGTACAGCCTGTTACCGGGAGGGGCGTACGGGGGATCGTTTTATGCCTTTAGCCAAGTCAGGACAGATTGCTAACTTTTGTTTACCAAATGCCTTATTAACCTTTGAAGAATATTTAGCAGATTATGCTGATGAAGAATTAAAAGAAATGGGCCAAAATTTGATTGACGAAGAAATTAGGAATATTCCCAGTGAAGCACAAAGAGCAAAGGCTTTAGAGTATCTCCGACGGATTCGTCAAGGAGAAAGGGATTTAAGGTTTTAAAAATAAAGATGAGTAAAAATTGACTGCCCCGGGCAGTCTTTTTTGTTGTAAGATGGTTATGCTATAATGTAAATAATTGGGGGTGAAACAAGTGGATTTTAATATAGTAGATGTGATTATTATTATTTTAGTGGGGTTAGGTGCCGTAAAAGGATACCGCCGCGGGTTTTTTGGCAGTTTAGTGGGTCTTTTTGGAACTCTTTTTGCTTTACTGATCACGGTGAAAACCTATAAACCGGTGGTGGAATTTTTAGAAGAAAAGTTTGCTTTACTGGAAATTGTGCATGGGTTTCTGGTAAAGAATTTGCCTTTACCCCTGGAAGTGAGCACTGCCCCCCTTAATGCTCAAGGCTTAAGCATTTTAGCAGACCGTATCCAGAATATGTTTTTACCCCTGTTTTTAAAAGAAAAGATTATGTCCCTTGCCTTCGAGCTCTCCTTTACCGTAGCCCAGATGGGTATTACTACTGTCGGTGAGCTTTTGAATTATGTCTTGGCTATACTCTTTATTAACGGACTGGTATTTTTACTTCTATGGTTTATAATTAGCGCCGGTATGCGGTTAATCAGCAAGCTTCTTACGGACAGTTTAGACGACACAATTTTGGGGAGCCTAAACCGTTTAGCCGGTTTAGTAGTGGGCACTACGATAAATATAGTAGTCTTAATGGTTGTAATCGGTGTCATGTCTACTTTTTTGGGAATTATCGGACAAGCTGCCATTGACTTGCCTGCAGCTTGGGTGGCACCCCTTGAGAAATCCGTTTTACTTCCTTATTTTATGCAAGCCTATGGTCTTATTCTTAGTAAATCAATATCTGTCCTATAGCTAAATGAGGTGTATTTTTTGTGACTAATTCTCGTTACCGTATTTATTCTGAACATTTAATAGAAAAGTTTGGGGAAAGGGTGTATAAACTACCAATCAACCTGCCCGGAACCTGTCCCAATCGAGACGGCACCGTGGGAAAAGGCGGGTGTATTTTTTGCGATGCCCAAGGGGCGGGTTTTCAGTGTTTGCCAAACACTTTATCTATTGAAAGCCAAATAGCCAAAAATAAAAGGTTTTTTCAAAAAAGGTTTAATGCCAGGAAATTTATCAGTTACTTTCAAGCCTATACCAATACCTATATGGACCTTGAGTCTTTTCGGAGGTTTATGACTGAGGCGGTTCAGGATCAGGATATAGTGGGCTTATCTATTTCAACCCGACCTGATTGTATTAATGAAAAATATTTAGATTTTCTCCAGGAATTACAGGAATTTGAAAAAATTTATATAAATATAGAGTTAGGACTGCAAACGGTTAATTATCATACACTGGAAAAGGTTAACCGTGGTCATACTCTAGCAGAATTTATTGATGCCATGTGGCGAATTAAAAGGCGAAATTTTGATACCGTGGCCCATGTAATCTTAAATCTGCCCGGTGATGAAAACTTGGATGTAATTGAAAACGCCAAAATATTATCCGCTTTAGGGGTGGATTATGTAAAACTTCACTCCCTTTATATTGTAAAGGGTACTAAACTGGGTGACATGTATGAACAAGGGTTGTTTAAGGTCATTACTTTAGAAGAATATATTGATCGAGTAGTGACTTTTTTAGAGTATTTAGATCCCCGGATAGTGATCCAACGACTGGTAGGTAAAGGTCCCCGAGGTACTCTTTTATTCTGTAATTGGGGGACGAGCTGGTGGAAGATTAAAGAAGGTATCGAAGAGGAACTGGAAAAAAGGGACACTTATCAAGGGAGAAAGTTCGATTATTTAAACGGTAAAGCGTTCAAGAGGCAAGGAACAGGAGGCAAGAGGCAGGAAGTTTAAGAAGTGAGCGAGACCTTTACTCCCTTCGGTCGTATGATTAAGGTTGAGGTTAAGGTTAAGAATTATCCAGGGATGAACCCAGATAAACACGGATTAACACTGATAACTATAATTAATTTGCCCTTAACCTTAACCTCAACCTGAATAATACCCCGCAAGGGGATACAAAAGTGGTGATTAAAGTGGCTTTTACCAAATTGAAAATGTTTATTAAAACAGGAAAAACAAGTCCCTATGTAATCGCCAAAGAACTTTTACTTAATAACGAAGGCCTTGGGGAAATTAAAGAGCTTATTTCAAGGATGGAGGAAAAGGAAAAAGAAAGTTTGGTTCAAGAAGTCTGGGACAAAATTTCCGAAGATACGCAAAAAACTTTGGTATCCCTGGTGTATTCAGAAAATTGGGAGAAGCTTTTAAAAATTTATTGGGATTTAGATGAAGAGGGACAGATTCGCACTTTAGAGATTTTAGGGTTTATACCTAAAAGAGATGTAGTGAATTTTTTACTGGACCAGTTAAAGAACAAAAAAGAGGTTATCAGCCTCACAGCCGGTGCTGCTCTTAAAAATCAGCCGCCTGATTTAACCTTGGAACCTATGCTGGAAGCCCTAATGCAACCGGAACAGTGGTTGCCTTCCCGGGTTTATCTTGTACTTCGTGAACAAAGAGAAGAAATCCTTCCCTTTTTACTGGCAAAAGTAAATGAACTCAGCCCCCAAGTGCAGCAGGTTGTTGTGCAAATTTTAGGAGAAATAGGGGATGATTCCTGCCTGCCTGTTTTAGAGAAACTGGCCAAATCGCCGGACCAATTTTTAAGAAAAAGGGTTGGGGAAGCACTAGGGCAGCTGCGGTTAAAGAGTAGCTGGCCGATTTTAGTCCGTCTTTTAAATGACCCTTATTGGCCGGTACGTTTGCATGCAGTTGAAACATTAGCAGAATTAGGCGTAGATAAGGCCTTGCCTATTTTAGAGGAAAGAAAGCTTGTAGAAAAGGACCCTCTTATTTTAGAATGTATCCAGGAGGCAATAGAAAAAATTGAAGACGCGAAAATCCCGATTACGGTTAACTGGGTTCGTAAATAGGAGGTGATCTTTATGCCTATTCCTTTTCAAGTAGGTGACATTGTCAAAACCAGAAAACAGCATCCTTGCGGTAGTGATGAATGGGAAGTAATGCGGACCGGTGCTGACTTTAGGATAAAATGTTTAAAATGTGGTCGTCAGACCTGGATAACCAGAGTGAAATTTGAAAAAGCGGTTAAAAAAATTTTGAGGCAAGCCGGAGAAACCGAAAACAGCTAGACACCTTAAACTAAATCTGTTATAATTACTTGATGTATCCCTGCTCTATCTAAAAGATAGGGCCGCTAGTCCAAAGGGAGGAGGTGAAGACACTATGCGACCATATGAAGTGTTATTTATCGTAAAACCTGAGTTTGAAGAGGAACAGGTAGATACAATTATTGAAAAGTATACTAATCTGATTCAAACAGAAGGTGGCGAAATTGTTAAAGTAGATAAGTGGGGAAAACGCAAATTAGCCTATGAAATCGCTAATAAATACCGGGAAGGTATTTATACACTTATCCAATTTAACAGTGAGCCGGCGGTTGCTAGTGAATTAGATCGGGTGATGAAGATTTCTGATGAAATTATGCGTCACCTAATCAGTAAAATTGAGGAGTAACAACACTCTCGATTTATTGGGAGAGAGGGGAGTGTTCCCATGTTAAATAGAGTTATCCTAATAGGCCGCTTAACAAAAGACCCTGAATTGCGTTATACACCTAGCGGTGTAGCCGTGGCGACCTTTACTCTTGCTGTTGACAGGCCTTTTACTAACCAACAAGGTGAACGGGATACGGATTTTATACCTATTGTTGTTTGGCGAAAAGCAGGGGAAACCTGTGCCAAATACTTAAATAAAGGCCGTTTAATTGCTGTTGACGGTCGTCTGCAGGTACGTACTTATGATACACCGGATGGACAAAGACGCTGGGTTACAGAAGTTGTAGCTGAAACAGTACGTTTTCTTGATAAATCTAAAAACACAGATACTGAGCTAGATCAAATTGATCCTTTTTCCACTTTTGGCAGTCAAGAGGTAAGGTTTGATGATGATGTTCCGTTTTAAAAAGGAGGTAAATAGATAGTGGTTAAGCGAGACCGTGGTCGCCGATCACGCAAAAGAGTTTGCGCTTTTTGTATCGATAAAATAGAAAATATCGATTATAAAGACGTAAACAGACTGAAAAAATATATAACTGAACGGGGAAAAATTTTGCCCCGTAGAATTTCCGGAAACTGTGCAAAACATCAAAGACAATTAACCACAGCCATTAAAAGAGCAAGAATTATGGCTTTACTACCATTTACAACAGAATAAAAAAAAGGAGCGCTTTGCTCCTTTTTTTTATATAGAATTATAAACCACGGATAAACACTGTTGGACACGGATTAACATAGATAAAGGTTAGTCTAAAAGAGAGCGAAGCCGAAGCAATAAAAGCTGACCGGCTGATAGGACGTCGGCCGGAGTGCGAATTTACTAGCCACTAACTGTCTATTTATGTTAAAATTTTATTTAAGGACTTTAAGAATTTTTTTATAAAATACAGTAAAGTCGTGAGGTGAATATTTTGTCCAACACCACTTCCCCCAGACCCCTCTTGGAAGGTGCGCTGTTAGCAGGAATTTCGGCTATTCTTGCCTTTATCGGTACATATCTTCCTATTGCCGGAACCTTGGCTTTTTTTGTGGTGGCCGTTCCTATAATTGTAGCTATTGTACGTAATAATTTATTTACAGGTGTATTGGCCTCCATAACCGCCTTTTTATTGGTTAGTTTCCTGGCCGGACCCATTGTAGGGGTTGGGTTTTATCTACAATTTATGATTTTAGCCCTGGTTTACGGTGTTATGTTTAAAAATAAAAAAAGCGCCGGTAAGATTTTAGGGGCAGGAACTATTATTGCTATCGCCACTATGGTTTTAAATATATTTTTAATTATGGTAATCGGTCAAATTGATTTAGCAGAACAAAAAGAGGTTATTTATCAATCTATTGACCAGGTGATTAGGATTTATGAAGAATCCGGCCTGTTAGAACAATATGAAAGTCAGGGTATCAGTAAAGAAGAATTAAGAAGGATCATGACTCTTATGGTCAATAGTTTCTTGAGCGTTTTACCTTCTGTACTGCTTGTGGGCAGTGTGTTTACGGCTTTTGTTAATTTTCTGGTGGCAAGGTCTGTTCTAAATAAATTAGGCTATAAAAGCCCTGGATTTCCTCCTTTTTCTCAATGGCGTGTGTCCTGGTATGTTATTTGGGGGTTAATTATAGGTTGGGGCAGTTACTTGCTTGGCGACATTTATCAAATGAATTTTTTTACTATTGCAGGAAAAAATATCATGATAGGGTATAGCCTTTTACTTTTGGTCTTGGGGTTATCCGTGATTTCCTTTTACTTTAAGAAATTCAAATTAACTACTTTTAGCAGGTTATTACTAATTACGGTAGGGGTATTGATGTTTCACATAGCTGCCTTAATCATTATGTTTATAGGTATGTTTGATCTGGTTCTGGATTTTAGGAAACTAAGTTCAGACGGAAAATCTTCCTAAGGGGGGAAGGGCAAATGCCCCCGGGATTAAGGAATGTATTTTTAGGCTTAGTATTATGGATTTTATTTGTAATAATTTTTGAAAACTTTTTTTCTTTATCCGGCTCTTTAATATTAGGTTTAGTGATTTCCCTTTTAACTTATATCTATTATTTTTCAATTTTAAAAGAAAGAAGAAAAAAGACGACGGATTTAGAAAAAAAAGTTTTAGACAAATTGCCGGTTGGGATAGTTGTCCTTAACAGTAACCAGGAAATAGTCTGGTGTAACTTACAGTTTAAAAAGATTATTGACCGTAAAGAATTTCTCACCGGAAAATTAGGCCGTTATTTGCCCGGTTTACAGTTTAGAAAGCATTCTTCTATCCAAGGTTCTTTAACCCAGGAAATAAGTATTAAGGATAAAATTTATCAAGTAAATATTTTACCGTTAGATTCTGATCTAAGGCTGGTCTTTTTAAAGGACATTACCGAACAAGCCGTTTTTGTACATAAAAATCTGGTAGAAGGAATGGTCTTGGGCATTATTCAAGTAGACAACTACCCTGAAGTGCTGGAGTCCATTGAAGAAGAGAAAAAACCGTTGGTTTTGGCCGAAGTTGATAAGTTAATCGGAGACTGGGCCCAAGAGCGGGATGCTTTTCTTAAAAAATTTGCTGAGGACAGGTACCTAGTCTTCTTAACCTGGGAAGCTTTGGGCCAAGGAATGGACAGTAAGTTTGCCATTCTGGATAAAGTCAGAAACGTAACTACCGATCAAAATCCAATTACCTTGAGTATGGGCTTTGGTGTTTTAGGGGAAAGTTTAATCGATTTGGGAAGATTAGCTACTTTAGCTTTAGAATTAGCCACAGGTCGGGGTGGAGACCAGGCAGTGGTAAAGAGCCCGGATAAGGTATGGTTTTACGGCGGCAAAACCCAGGCCCCGGAAAAAAGGACAAAGGTAAAAACCAGGGTTATGGCCCACTCTCTTCAAAATCTGATTTTAGAAGCAAAAAATGTTATAATTATGGGACATCAAGAGGCGGATTTCGATAGCTTGGGGGCTTCTATAGGTCTTGCCGCGGCTGTGGAAAAGATGGGCGTAATACCTTATTTGGTAGTCGAAGAGAAAAGCGAAGCTTTAGAAAGGTTATTTGAGGTATTAGGCAGTGAAAATTTACAATTAAATTTTTTATTTCCCGGGGAAGCAAAAAGGAAAATAGATACCTGTAATTCCCTTTTAATAATTGTTGATACTCATAGACCGGGAATGGTTCCTGATCAAGAGTTGCTTTCTCTGGTTAAAAAGATTGCAGTCATTGACCACCACCGCCGGGGAGAAGAATTTATAGATAATGTTTCTTTAGTGTACTTAGAACCATATGCTTCTTCTGTTTCCGAATTGGTAACGGAATTAATTCAGTATTTTGATTTTCCTTCGGAAATTGATAAGACGGCTGCTACTGCCTTATTGGCAGGTATTACCGTTGATACAAAAAATTTTATCTTTCAGGCAGGAGTCAGAACCTTTGAGTCTGCCTCTTATTTAAGAAGATTGGGTGCGGAACCTGTTCAGGTACAAAAATTATTAAAAGATACCTTGGATAGTATTAAGAAAAAAGCTATAATTATTGAAAATTGTCAGGTATTGAAAGATAAAATAGCTGTCAGTTTTTACCCGGAACCGACTCCTGAGGCGAAGATTATCGCCGCCGGGGGAGCTGATGCTTTGCTGAATATCGAAGGAATCGAAGTTTCCTTTGTACTCTGTCCTTTGACAAATAAAAGCATCGCTCTTAGCGCTCGTTCTTCCGGGAAAAACAATGTGCAGGTTTTGATGGAACAATTGGGTGGCGGGGGACATTTGACAGTGGCCGGTGCCCAATTAAATAACGTTACTTTAGCTGAAGCCAGAGAGGTTTTAATGGAATTAATTGAAGAAAACTTTAGTGGGGAGGAATAACTGATGAAGGTTATTTTAAAAGAAGATGTAAAGAATTTAGGTAAAAAAGGGGAAGTGGTGGAAGTAAAGGAAGGTTATGCCCGCAACTTCCTACTGCCAAGGAATCTGGCGGTAGAAGCTAACCCCGGTAATATAAAGGAACTTAATCAGCAGAAGAAAATCCAGGCCCAAAAGGCGGAAAAAGAACGGCAAGAAGCAGAAAAGTTAGCCGAAAAGCTAAATAAGACAACTGTCCATTTACAGGTTAAAGCCGGTGATAACGGAAAACTCTTTGGTGCGGTAACAAGTAAAGATATAGCTGAGGTCTTAAGTAAAAAACATAGCTTAAACGTAGATAAAAGGAAAATTGATTTAGAAGAAAACATTAAATCTTTAGGAGTTTATGAGGTAAAAGTTAAGCTTCATCCTCAGGTAACCGCCAATTTACAGGTGAAAGTTACCGCAGAATAATTACTTTGCTGTAGTATATTAGAACAGTTACAAAGTGAGCAAAAGCTATAAACTACATTTAAATATTTTAGGAGTGGAGGAAATGTGGAAACTGCTATCTTAGACCGAATACCGCCCCATAACCTGGACGCCGAGCAAGCTGTACTGGCGGCAATGATGCTGGATAAAGATGCTATTTATGAAATAGTTCCCATTTTGAAAGAAAAGGACTTTTATAAAGAAGCTCACGGCATAATTTATCGGACCATTGTGGATTTGGCTGAACAGGGGGAACCTGTTGACTTAATCACCATAACTGAAAGCTTAAGAAAGAGCGGTAACCTTGAAAAAGTAGGGGGCGTTGGGTATATTGCCCAGGTGGCCAATGCCATAGGTACCTCTACCGGAGTCACTCACTATGCTGAACTCATCAAAGAAAAATCTTTATTGAGATCTTTGATTAAAATCGCCACTAACTTAGCCGCCCGAAGTTATGAAGACAGTGAAGAAACCGAGCAGATTTTAAATGATGCGGAACGGATGATTTTAGAGATTTCCCAAGGACGGGTGCGCGGTGGTTTAGTTCCCATCAGCGAAGTAATTGAGGGAACTATTGAAAGACTGGAGATTTTAAATAATAAGAAAAGTGAGATTACCGGTTTAACTTCCGGATTTAGAGATTTAGATAAATTTACTTCCGGCTGGCAAAATTCTGATTTAATTATCGTTGCTGCCAGACCTGCCATGGGGAAAACCTCTTTTTGCTTAAATCTTGCTGCAAATGCGGCTCTCTTGGCCAAGGTGCCTGTAGCTATCTTCAGTCTGGAAATGTCCAGGGAACAATTAGTACAAAGAATGCTCTCTTCTGCTGCGATGATTGACCAGCAAAAACTTCGAACCGGTCGCCTTTTGGATAAAGAATGGATTGCCTTAACCAGTGCTCTTGGACCTTTAGCCGAAGCTCCTATTTATATTGATGATACGCCGGCTATATCTGTTCGGGAAATAAGGGCTAAGACCCGCAGATTAAAGGCGGAAAAAGGTTTGGGCCTGGTGGTAATAGATTACCTGCAATTAATGTCCACCGGGAGACGGGTGGAAAGCAGGCAGCAGGAAATCTCCGAAATATCCCGTTCTTTAAAAGCCTTAGCCAGGGAATTAGATATACCAATTATTGCCCTTTCTCAATTAAGCCGGGCAGTGGAGCAGAGTCAGGATAAACGGCCCAGCTTAAGCCATTTACGGGAATCCGGAGCCTTGGAGCAGGATGCGGATATTGTTATGTTTATCTACAGAGATGAGTATTATAATCCGGAATCGGAGAAAAAGGCCATTGCCGAGATTATCATTGCTAAACATCGGAACGGTCCCGTAGGCACCGTTGAATTAACCTTCTTAAAGGAATTTACCAAATTTGGTGACCTGGCTCGAAGAGAAGAAAATTAAACATTTCTCAACCATAAAAGTTCAAAACACGAATAATTTTCTTATTAATTTAGAAATAATTCGTATTTTTCCTTGACCCAAAAGTTTTAGATTGATAAAATGATTGAGGTGAAATTTAAAACCAGTTTTATCTATTGAGGTTTTTGTGTTTCAACCTAGGTTAAGGAGGACTTTCATGGAAAATAAATGTGATGTTCTAATTATAGGTGCCGGTCCTGCAGGTATCTTTACAGCTTTAGAAATAAGTGAGAAAAATCCTGAACTGAAAATATTAATTGTCGATAAAGGAAGGGCTATTGAAAAACGCAAGTGTCCGGAAAGAGCTCAGGGCTTTTGCAGTAAATGTGATGTGTGCAGCATTACCTCCGGTTGGAGTGGGGCAGGAGCTTTCTCCGACGGCAAGCTTTCCCTGTCTCCGGAAGTAGGGGGACGTGTTACAGATTACATGTCTTGGGTTCAAGCTCAAGAATTAATCAATTATGCAGATAGTTTCTATTTGCGATTTGGTGCTCGCGATGTGGTTTACGGCCTTAATAACCAAAAGGTTGAAGATATTGCTTATGAGGCTTCCAAATATGCCATTAAATTAGTACCCTGTCCTGTTCGCCATTTAGGTACTGAACATGCTTTTAAAGTACTAAAGGCCATGTATGACTTTTTAGTTAGTAAGCCTCAAGTAGAGTTTCGGGAACTGACTAAAGCAGAAGATTTATTGGTAAAGGATGGAAAGGTTACCGGAGCTATTTTAAATACAAAAGGCGAAAAATATGAAGTAGCCGCTGATTTTGTGGTAGTGGCTCCCGGGCGTGGTGGGGCCGAGTGGCTTAAAGCCCAAACAGATAAGCTGAATATTATTACAGAAAATAATGAAGTGGATATTGGGGTAAGGGTGGAAGTCCCTAACTCCATCATGGACCATTTAACCAAACACCTTTATGAAGCAAAACTTGTTTATTACTCAGATACTTTTGATAATAAAGTCCGTTCCTTTTGCATGAATCCCGGCGGAGTAGTGTCAGAAGAACATTATGACGGCAATATTGCCGTGGTCAACGGCCACAGCTATGCTGATCCTGAACTGAAGACCATGAATACTAACT
>ENA-OWOZ01001252-OWOZ01001252.1-bioreactor-metagenome-genome-assembly--contig:-NODE-1252-length-24515-cov-27.683321_pt1 | contig 24515 bp, 22 predicted proteins | sample MGYA00238140_ERZ651804 | MGnify/ENA primary metagenome ERZ651804 (study PRJEB26910, sample SAMN07631232) | bioreactor metagenome | isolation source: Switchgrass digestor | place: USA: Dartmouth... | reverse complement strand
TAGAGATTATTATAAAAAATTTGGAAAGTGTAATTATATAACTAAAAGTTGCAACAATCAATATGAACCGTTGCTACTGTACGAATTCTTTATCCCGGGTGAGGATTTTTTTACATCTGACAAGGATTATCTTGTATTTTATCAATGTGTAGAATCAATGATATATTGTGGAATAAAATTTACTGATCTTAGGCTTGAAGATCCACCAGTTTATATATGCGTATGGGATAAACCTGGCTGGTATTTGGAAAACATCTCACTGATCAATTTTCTTGTATGTAAGGCACTAATACAGATAGCTGTGGAAGCTAGACTCCCATATTGGGTGTACTTTAGAGAAAACATGTGGAAGCTGTCAGATTACCGAAAAGCCTGGCAGATCTGTGATAGTTATAATGAAATTGAAGAAAGCACAACAACTCCTGCATGGAAAATATTTATTAAGGATGATGTTTTGATTGTGTTTGAATCTGTACAAAATGAAAATGAGGAGTATATTACTGGAGTGAGTTTGGCATCATTTGATAAGGAAAACATAAAAAAAATGCTGTTCAGAAAAACACCGGCAGGTGAATTGCCTCAATATCAAACAAATTTGCCACTTAGTGAGATATAGAAACACGGGGACGGTTTGGAATAGAGTTTTTATATGTGCTTGGGACAATCACTTAAGTTCTTTTTGTTGTTTATCATTTATTTAATAGTCCATATACTCTTTAGATTTACCAACACTTTTATCGGGCTTTGCAACCTCAGCAGGAAGCAAGCCTTTTTTCTTTAGTTGGGTTTCTCAGCAGGAAGATTATATTTGGCAGTCATTATTCAAATAGTTACTAAAAGAATGGAAACGGTCATTTTATAATTCTTCTTTAAAAAAGAGAATCAATTATCATAATTAAATTAAGAAAGCATAGAAAATGAAACAAGGAACCGTCCCCGTGGTTCATAAGAAAGCTGAATATATTGACATTATAGAAAAGGAAGCTCTCCGTCTTTCGGCGATGGCCACAAATATTCTTACCCTGACAAAAGTGGAGAATCAGGCGGCTCTGACCGGGGTATCAAGTTATAATCTTTCGGAACAGATCAGAAACTGTGTTCTTCTTCTTGAAAACAAATGGAGCAAAAAGAATATCACCCCGGTGCTTGATTTTGGGGAGCATTACATCAGTGCGAACGAGGAAATGCTCGGGCAGGTGTGGATAAATCTTATAGACAATGCCGTAAAATATGGCGACGAAGGCACTGAGATGATAATTGACATTGCCGAGAATGAAAAAAGGATATCTGTGTCGGTGGCAGACACGGGCGTTGAGATACCGCCTGAGGCGAAAGAAAAAATTTTCCGAAAATTCTACCGGGAAAGCAAATTCAGCTCAACGGAGGGTAACGGCCTGGGGCTTGCCATAGTGAAAGAAATCGTCAGATTGCACAACGGGGATATCACCGTGTCATCGTCAAATCGCAAAACGGTTTTTACCGTATCGCTTCCCAAATAAATTCCATTATACTGTCAGACAGCTCATGATATGAAAAAATGCCGGCGGGCGTAATATTCATACGTCTGCTTTTGAGCAAAATCATTCGGTTGGTTATAATGCTTTAAATTAAGACAAATTTAAAAATGCTTTCTTTTCCGGTTACATTCTTGCATGTTTCGGACTAAAGAAACATAATAAGATTATTACTGACAGTAATGTCAATACATTTCATTAAAACGGCGTTAACAACACAATGGAACTGTATTGCCACAGAGTTTTGTGTGTTTGTGTTATTGCCTGTATGGCAGCAAAGCTTTTTCGTGTCAAAGAACAGCTTTTAATTGTTAAAGTCGCATTGGAAGATATAAAGAAAGGTAACCTTAACCGCCGGGTGCTTGCAAGAGAAAACGACATGATAAAAGACATATGATACAGTATCAATGAAATTGTAACAGGATATCAGGCACAGCTTATCAGAATGAAAAAATCCGAACAGGCTTATAAACGCATGATGACAAGCCTTTTACATGATGTAAAAACACCGCTGACCTCGTTGGTCGGGCACCTGGAAGCCATACAAAACAAAATGGTGGCAGGGGAAGAAAAGGACGAATACATCAGCGTGGCTTTGGACAAGGCACACCACTTGAAAGATTTTGTGGAATCACTTTTTGAATGGGTCAAGCCGGATGCAAGAGCAAATATTCCAGTTTGAAATTTGTGACTTGAATGAAGTCTCCCGTAATATTATTGCCGACTGGATCCCTGTACTAACCAGGTATTGGCCAGATACAAGTCTGATGAGATAACAGACAAAATAATAAAAAAGGCGCGGGAGTCAAGGGTTTGCCGCAAATCACATCTTAGTTTAACTTTGCAAATTTAGTGGATATGTTCTTTTTTTGTTCATATCATGCATGAAATCCAGGCTGAGTTCCATTTTCCCTTTGAAGCATTAATTCCGGGCGCAGATTAACTAATGCCAATGGTATAAGCGTTTCTGTATAATTTTCACATAAACACTTTACAAAAAATTAACTTAATTTAACAGTAATATGATAGTCTGTAAAATTTTTTATTATTATAATGGATAAGGAAAAAAGTAATAAAATGAGGGGTGAAGAAAATGAAAAATCACTGGAAAAAAATTGCGTCGGTCATTTTTGCGGTTTTGTTCATTGCATCGGTGTTTTCGGTGCTGTTAGGCGGCGGCAGTAATGCTGAAACCTTTCAAAGCCGTAATAAAACAGCATTAACTGGAGTGATAACTGCAAGCCGGAAAGCGCCGAAATACATATTCCTGTTTATCGGGGATGGCATGAGTTATCCTCAGATACAAACTGCATCCTATTATCTTGGCGCAAAGTCAAGTGACGGCGAAGTGGTCGCTGTGCCTCTAAGCTTTATGAAATTTCCCGTTACAGGCGTGGCCGAAACATATGACAGTTCTTCATTTGCCCCCGACTCGTCGTCAACGGCAACATCCATTGCTACCGGAAATAAAACGTACAGTGGCGTTATCAATATGGATACTACATATACAAAAAAGTTTGAAGCCATTTCAGAGAAGTTAAAAAAGCAGTTGGGATATAAAATCGGCATCATTACGTCTGTCAACTTAAACCACGCGACCCCGGCGGCATTCTACGCGCACCAGCCTTCCAGGAGCAATTATTATGAAATAGGTCTGGAAATGATTGAAAGCGGTTTTGACTTCTTCGCGGGAGGTGCGCTGATCAGCCCGAACGGGGAAAAGGGTGATCAGAAAAGCCTGTATGATATAGCGAGGGAAAAAGGATACAAAGTGGTAACAAAGCAGAAATATGCCGAAAAATTAAGCGCTAATGACGGAAAGACAATTGTTATATCCGAAACCCTCGCTGACTACGATTCAATTTCATATGAGATTGACGCGAAAGACGGGGAGTGGAGGCTTGCAGACTATGTAAGAAAAGGCATTGAGATGCTTTACAATGATACGGGTTTCTTTATGATGGTGGAAGGCGGAAAGATTGACTGGGCGTGTCACGCTAACGATGCGGCGACGGTAATACATGACACAATTGCGTTAAGCAATGCGGTTGAAGTGGCGGTGGAATTTTACAATAAGCATCCTGAAGATACTCTGATACTGGTTACCGGCGATCATGAAACAGGCGGTCTTTCAATAGGTTTTGCCGGAACGGATTATGATACGTTCTTAACCAATCTTTCCAATCAGAAAATATCTTATGCCAAATTTGATACTGATTATGTCGCCGGGTATAAGAAAAACAACACGAAATTTTCCGATGTTTTAACGGATATTGAAGAGAATTTTGGACTTGTACCCAAATATAAAGCCAAATCAGATACAAACCCCAATTTAATTCTGACCGACTATGAGTATGAGAAATTGTATGAGGCGTACAGGAGGACCATTGACGGGTACAGACAGCTGAACGAGGAAGAATATATACTTTATGGGACTTATGAGCCGCTGACCGTTACCATTACTCATATACTAAACAACAAATCGGGCATTAACTTTAGTTCCTATGCCCATACCGGACTTCCGGTGCCTGTTTTTGCCGTTGGAAACGGAGCCGAGCTTTTTGAAGGTTATTATGATAACACTGACATATATTTTAAACTGGCAAAACTTACTTCGGTAAAATAAGTGCTGAGGTGTTTAAATGCGGCATCTGAGCCACAGGCATGGCATGCATTTGCCATGCCTGCGGCTGTATAATGCGGAAAAATTCGGAAAGGACGGGTTACTATATAACGTGAAAGGGAAAATATTTACGGTACTCAAGTCAAATCTGCCGGAAATTATCTGTTTTGCCCTTCTGATTTTTTTATTGTTTCTTCCGAACGAATATGAAAAAATAAAAATCTACCAGGGCGCGGACAGAACGGTGGGCAGAGTACTACAAACCGATAACAGCAAATTAATAAATACGGGATTGATACAGACCGGCGAGCAAAGGTGCAGGATAAAGATTTTAGGCGGCCGTTTTAAGGGCTCGGAAGGTGAGGCTGTTAACATGTTGAACGGTTCCCTTGAGCAGGACAAGATTTTCAGGGAAGGCGATATGGCGCTAATTGTTGTCAGTTATCGCAATGATGAGATTAAAGCCGTAAATATGATTGATCATTTTCGGTTAGGCAAAGAAATTCTGCTTATGGCAATATTCGTAATGCTTCTTATTCTGTTCGCCGGCAGAATTGGCCTAAGGGCGCTTATGTCATTTGCGGTGACGGTTTTGATTATATGGAAGGTATTGGTACCGGGGTATCTGAACGGGAACGATCCTGTTCTGACCGGTTTGGTAATTACAATTATACTGACGGTTATTGTTATCACTGCCGTATACGGATTTGACTGCAGGGCTTTGTCGGCTACAATTGGCGCAATTCTTGGAACTGTTATGACCGCCGTGCTTGGAATAATTTTTACAAAAGCCTTCAAAATTCACGGAGCGGTTATGCCCTATTCGGAAAGCCTCCTTTACAGTGGTTATGCTCATTTGAACCTCACAAGGATATTTATGGCCGGTATTTTTATCGGTTCTTCCGGGGCGGTTGTGGATTTGGCCGTTGATATAACCTCTGCGGTCTGCGAAGTTGTGGGCAAAACTCCTGATATCTCATGGCGTGACGCCGCTTTGTCCGGTATTCGCGTCGGGCGCGCCGCCCTGGGAACAATGACGACAACTTTGCTGCTGGCCTATTCGGGCGGGTATGTTACGCTTCTGATGGTGTTTATGGCTCAGGGAACGCCGGTTATTAACATATTGAATTATAAGTACGTATCGGCGGAAATACTCGATACCGTTGTAGGGAGCATTGGCCTTGTTACGGTTGCGCCGATTACGTCGCTGACCGCAGCCATACTGCTTACGAGGAAACGGAAAAAGTGATTGTGTCAGTTTATACTGTCACCAAAGAGCTCTCCGGCGCTTAAGTACATTATCAGTTTGCAGCTGTTGACAAAAAAGAAAATATGTGCAAGACTAATCAATAAAGCATTTCACCCGGCATATTCAGGCGGAATTACCCACCGTAATTTTGCCGGGTTTTTTCTATATATTTTTGCAGGGCATGCTTTTATCGGCGGCATGCCTGCAAAGGAGGTTTAAGACACGTGAACGGCACGAAATTCAAAGGCACTCCGCAGCTTGAAACAGAAAGGCTTGTATTGAGAAAGCTCAGACCCGGGGACGAAAATGATATTTTTGAATATGCATCCGATGATGATGTGGCGCGGTTTGTGACCTGGAATACGCACAAATCGGTTGAAGATTCCAAAAATTTTATAAGATTTACACTTGACAGGTATGAAAAGGACGAGGCGGGTGATTGGGGCATTGTCCTGAAATCAAACGGCAAACTGATAGGGACTGTTGGATTTGTAGGGATTGATTTGAAAAACAGGCGTGCCGAAATAGGCTATGTTCTCTCCAAAAAGTACTGGGGACAGGGAATTATGACTGAAGCGGTAAACCGCCTGCTGGAGTTCGCTTTCACCGAAATGGACTTAAACAGGATTGAATGCTGCCACCTTATACCCAACGAAAAATCGGGAAGGGTTATGCAAAAGGTTGGAATGAGTTATGAGGGTATTGCCAGGGAAAAATTGTTTTTTAAGAACAGGTATTGGGATGTAAAACAATATGCAATTCTCAAATCGGACTGGTTAAAACGAAACGGCTGACATGTCTTAAAACACGGGAAAAATATGCCCGTGCAATTTCATGTTTCCCGCACGCCGCAATTTCTGCTGACAGTGCTGCGGAAGGGGGGAGTCTTGTTTTTTTGTTCTGTTGTCCGCATATTTTCCGGATATCATTATTTGATATGAAACCGGTCAATTCAAAACCAATCACTGCCCGCTTAACCGTTTTTATATGATTTTCCTGATTTGACTGTAAACACGTATGAATGAAATCCCATGCAAATCTGAATTTCCGCAAATTCCGGACTGTATTGCACGGAAGCGCAATTTTAAGAATATATTATATAAAACAAATATGAATAATATGAAATTATTATTGACTGTATCATATAAATAATATATAATCATACAAAATTAAACATATATGAATAATATTATTTAACGGGGAATCACGCAATGGTATTTAGGAATGTAAGGTATCATCACCGGTATTTTGTCAACGGGGAGTATTATCATGACGAAGACCTCTTTGATTATACTGAAGCGGTTAATGAGTATAGAAGAAGTTTTCCTTCAAAATCCGATGTGATGGAAAACACCCCTGATCCTGCAGTGCGTGAAATGCTTGTACATATGGAGAAAGCGGGTTGTGAAACCTGCTTTGACCGGTTTGACAGTCAGAAACCCCACTGCAGCTTTGGAATTGCGGGTGTTTGTTGCAGAAATTGCAACATCGGGCCGTGCAGAATTACCAGAAAAAGCCGCAGAGGGGTATGCGGTGCCGATGCGGACCTTATTGTGGCAAGAAATCTCCTGAGGTGGGTGGCGGCAGGCGTTGCAGCCCATGGAGCAAGAGGGCGCGAAATAATGCTGGCGCTTAAAGCGGCAGGGGAAGGAACATTGGATATGCCCGTACTGGGTGCTGAAAAACTGAAAAAGTCAGCCGCTCAGCTGGGGATTGCCACCGAAGGGAAAACGGTTGGGCAGCTGGCGGCGGAAGTCGCGGACATCCTTCTGGAAGATTTGTCAAGAACGGTACCGGCAGAGCACAAAATTTTAAATGCTTTTGCAACAAAGGAACGGATTGATAAATGGAAGGAACTGGACATACTGCCGATAGGGGCATATCATGAAGTATTTGAAGCTCTGCACCGGACGACCACCGGAACCGACGGGGACTGGAAAAACGTGATGAAACAGTTTCTGCGGTGCGGCCTTGCTTTTGCATGGACCAGTGTGCTTGGGTCTTCAATAGCCATGGACAGCCTGTTCGGTTTACCGCGAAGAAGCAGGGTTAAGGCAAACCTCGGAGCTTTAAGGGAAGGTTATGTGAATATTGCCGTTCATGGTCATTCACCGTTATTGGTAAGCGAAATAGTGAAACAGGGCAGAAGCGATGAATTCATACGTCTTGCGCAGGAAAAAGGCGCGCTTGGGATAAGATTTTACGGTATATGCTGTTCCGGGCTTTCGGCAATGTACCGTTACGGGGGAGTTATTCCGTTGTCCAACGCGATGGGGGCGGAGCTTGTTCTCGGTACCGGGGCCCTGGATTTATGGGTTGCCGATGTTCAGGACGTTTTCCCGTCGGTAATGGACGTGGCAAAATGTTTTAAGACAACTGTTGTAACAACCAGTGATTCAGGAAGGCTTCCCGGAGCCGAGCATTATGGATATGACCACCACCATTCAAATTTGACTGAAACCCGGAACCTGGCAAGAACGATTGTAAAAAGGGCCATAGAAAGTTTTGGGCAGAGAAGGGGAGTTCCTGTATTTGTTCCGCAGTGTGAAGTGGAAGCTGAAATAGGATTTTCGGTGGAGTACATTATGAACCGTTTCGGGGGCGTCGAGAAAATTGCCGATGCGTTAAAAAGCGGAAAAATCCGTGGCGTTGTCAATCTGGTCGGATGCAACAATCCCAGGGTTATGTATGAAAAGGCGATAACCGATGTCGCCCAAAAGCTGATAGAAAACAATATTCTTGTCCTCACAAACGGCTGTGCGTCTTTTCCCTTATTGAAAATGGGGTATTGCAGTGTCGGGACGCTGGAAAAAGCCGGGAAGGAACTTAGGGGATTTTTGCAGCCCGATCTGCCGCCGGTATGGCATATGGGTGAATGCCTTGACAATGCGAGGGCTTCCGCGTTTTTCAGGGTTCTGGCCGATGCCGTCGGCAAAGATATAAAAGACATGCCTTTTGCCTTTGCAAGCCCCGAATGGTCCAATGAAAAGGGGGTCGCTGCAGCGCTTGGGTTCAGGCTTCTCGGAATAAACTCGTATCATTCGGTATATCCGCCGGTGCTGGGGTCTGAAAAAGTAATGAAATTCCTTTTTGAAGACACGAAAGAAACTCTTGGCTCGGTTATGGTGGTTGAAGTGGATCCCGGTAAGCTTGCCGACAGAATTATCGCCGATATAAACCGGAAAAGAAAGGAACTGATGTGGAATTAGCCTGTTAAAGGGGGATGTGAATTGCTGAAAAACATTTCGGGAACTGTTTGTTTAATTTTAACCGCCATACTTTTGATGCTTTTTCCGGCGTGCGTCAGTAAAGGCGGATTGTCAGAAAAAAATGGACTGAATGCTCAAGAAGAAATAAAAACCGTAAAGATAGCCTATCTTCCAATCACTCATGCAGTTCCGCTGTATATAGAAAACGAACTGTCGAACGGGAAGTTCAGGCATTTCAGTCTTGAACTTGTTAAATTTGGTTCTTGGACCGAACTGGCGGAAGCACTGAATGCCGGAAAAGTAGACGGAGCTTTGATGCTTATTGAACTTGCAGTTAAAGCGAAAGAACAGGGAATTGATTTAAAGGCGGTGGCTCTCGGACATCGGGACGGCAACGTGGTGATAGTGTCTGAAAATATAAACAGTGTTGAGGATTTAAGGGGGAAAACCTTTGCAATACCCAGCAAACTGTCAACTCACAATATTTTGTTACATATTTTGCTGGAAAATAACGGCCTTTCATACAGTGACGTGAATGTGGTTGAACTGCCGCCGCCCGAAATGCCGGCAGCGCTCGCCGAAGGCAGGATTGCCGGTTATTGTGTGGCCGAGCCTTTCGGTGCCCAATCGGTGATCGCAGGAAAAGGAAAAAAACTGTTTGAGTCTCGTGAGCTTTGGGAAGGTTCGCTGTGCTGCGGCCTTATCCTCAGGAGTGACTTTATAAAAAATAATCCCGGCGTGGTTGAAGAATTTGTAAAGGAGTATGTAAAAGCCGGAGTGAAGGCCGAATTAAAAAACGAAGAGGTTAAGAACGCGACGTCAAAATACCTGAAAACAAACCCCGATGTGCTGGATTTGTCACTTCAGTGGATTTCATACAATGACCTGAGACTGGAAGAGGATGATTACAATGAACTTGTAAATTACATGATAGAGTTGGGGCTTTCTGAAAACCCGCCCGGGTACGAAGAATTTGTAGACAATTCTTTTATAGACAGGTGAAGGAATGAAATGAAAGGGTTCAGGAAGGCGTTAGAGGTTGTAATAAGCATATCTGTACTTACAGCCCTATGGGAACTGATTGCGCTTGCGGGCAGGTTTGAAAAATCACTTTTTCCTTCACCGGCTGCGGTTCTTGCGGGAATATCGGAACTTGTGGAAGATCAGACGCTATTTGCGAATATCAAGGTCAGTCTTGTCCGGTTTTTTACCGGGTATTTGTCTGCCGTTGCCGCAGGCATAGGTCTCGGCCTGTTGCTTGGATGGAATAAAAGCATATGGGCTTTTGTTGATCCCGTTGTGCAGATATTAAGACCCATTTCACCCATCGCATGGTTCCCGTTCATAGTTCTGTGGTTTGGAATAGGGGATGCTCCGGCTGTTGTAATCATTTTTATAGCCGCTTTTTTCCCGGTCCTGCTTTCAACGGTTTCAGGAGTGGGAAACGTGGATTTGATCTATCTTAAAGTGGCTGAAAATTTTGGAATAAAAGAGCCCCGGCTGCTTTTTAAAATTATTCTTCCTGCAGCTTTCCCGATGATAGTGAACGGCCTCCATCTGGCCCTTGGCTCGGCATGGGTATTCCTTGTGGCGGGGGAAATGGTAGGTGCGCAGTCAGGGTTGGGGTTCATGATTATAGATGCGAGAAATTCACTGAGAACGGATTTGGTATTGGCAGGGATAATTATAATCGGGCTTTTGGGTTTTTTACTGGATCGGTTGATAAGAATTCTTGAGGACCGGATAAAAAGTCGTTGGATGGCACTCCCGGGGGTGGAAGACTGAAAAATGTATATTTTAATTAATGAAGTTTCGCGGGAATATTTTTTTAAAGATAAAGGCGTAACTGTCGCCCTCGAGAAAATAGACATGGAAATTGAAAAAGGGGAATTTGTTTGCTTGCTTGGACCGAGCGGATGCGGAAAATCCACTCTGCTGAATTTAATAGCAGGTTTTGACGTACCGACTTCAGGTGTCATAAAGATTAACGGCGAGATAGTAACAAAACCTTCAAAAAACAGAATTATGATATTTCAAAATTATGGGCTTCTTCCATGGAGGACTGTTTTGAAAAACGTTGAACTTGGGCTTGAAGGGGAAAAATTAACGAAAAAGGAGAGGCGTTTTATTGCAGAGGAATATATTGAACTTGTAGGCCTTTCGGCCTATAAAAACCATTACCCGGTCCAGCTTTCCGGGGGAATGCAGCAGAGGGTCGCGCTGGCAAGGGCGCTGGCAGTGGATCCGGAAATACTTCTTATGGACGAGCCGTTCGGCGCGCTGGACGCAATGACCCGAATGACCATGCAGGATGAGATTGAAAGAATATGGAAGGAAAAGAAAAAAACAATATTATTTGTGACTCACGATATTGAAGAGGCGTTTTTCTGGCTGACAGAATTGTGGTAATGACACCGTCTCCGGGAAAAATAAAAAACGTAATTAAAGTGCCATTGCCAAGGAAAAGAGACAGGACATCACCGGATTTTTTAAAAATAAGGGACAGCATTTTTGAAGAATTCGGACTTAAGCACTGCACCGAACCTGAATTCTATTTATAATAAAAGGTCCGGCTGAAAAATCTGAATTACAGGCCACGGATACAAAGCAGCGCATGGGTAATGCACTTTTCCATCGGTAACCTGAACAATTCCGCACTGCCGTGTTTTGTTGCATATTCCATTTAACTTTTTAATATTTCAATTCAGCCAGAAGTTTCACAATTACAAGTATTTATTTTTAATATTTTTATTTAGGCGGGCACAATAAAACATTAAAATTTCCGTCCCATTTTCTTTAAAGTTAACAGATGTTATAATCAGGTTTAAAGGCATACTTATGCCAGAAGTACGTTAATACCTGATTTATTCAAGTCAGGCATGATTGTCTCAGGGGATGATTAAATGGCTGACTATAAAAGAATTGCAGAGCACTGGAATGAGGTGTTTGGAAAAACCGAAACAGGTCAGATTAAAACAACGGACGTGGGACATGATGATTTGAATAAGGCGCTGGACTGGCTTTGTTTCAATTCAGAATCCATAATCGATTTCGGATGCGGAATTGGTGTTATGCTGTTTAAGTGCTGTTTGAGAGGCACAAAAATTCATAAAGGTATAGATATTTCAGATAAAGGGATTAGAGTAGCCATGGAACTCCAAAGGATAAATAATTTTGAAGGTTTCACCTTCACTGCCGGAGGAGTTGAGGAGCTTGACAAAATTGTTGATGATTCCTTTGACGGCGCAATACTTGCAAATATCATCGACAATTTGTTTCCGGAAGACGCTGTTAAAGTATTGGCAGAAATAAAGCGTATTTTAAGAACAGGTGGCAAAATACTGTTAAAATTGAATCCTTACCTTACGTATGAAAAAATTAAAGAATGGAATATAAAGATTATAGATATTGATAAAAACATGCTGGATGACGGGTTATATTTATGGAATCAGACTGCGGAAGAATGGAGAGGGTTGCTGGAAAACTATTTTAGCGTTGTGGAATATAAAGAGATTTATTATCCTGAATATGATCAATATAACAGACTGTTTTTGCTTTGCAATGATAAAAAATAAAAGCCAGGAAGAACAGGATGATGCGATGAAGAGGCTGTTACTTATTCCTGTCAGTGTTTCGGCTCTTTTTATAATTCCGCTTTAACAAGCGTTTTAGACTACGAAGGAATAGACGTAAAACTTTTTAATTTTTCATTCTTTATATATTGATTTTTAAAATGTAGAAGGTACAATATCATCCTGTGAGGAATGAATGGAGTTAAATGCTTTCCCGGTTTAAGACAGCGTTTCCTACGGCATGCACGCCCGCTGTTTCGGAAAAGCTGTAAGATTAATTTAAGATTGACACAGTAAAAGCCATGAAAACTGGTTGGCATTGCGACATAAATAATTTTTATGGCGGTTAAATGTGAAAAGCCGTGGTATTGTTGACGTTATTTTATTGTGTGAGGTGAAGAAATTTATGATAAAAGCAGCGGTATTTGGATATGGAAATATTGGGAAAGCTGCAATTGAAGCCATTAATGCAGCTCCTGATTTTGAACTTGCCGGAGTTGTCAGCAGTTCGCTTGAAAAGGGTGCGCTGGGGAAAATACCGGTCGTACGCGATGTAGACGAGTTAAGCGATGTACAGATTGTTATTTTGTGCATACCAAGCCGAAATGTTCCTGATATAGCAGAGAAAATCCTGTTAAAGGGAATTTCAACGGTGGATTGTTTTGACATTCACAGTGAAACGTATAATCTTTTTACCCGTCTTGATGCGGCGGCAAAGAAAGGAAACAGCAGATGCGCGACGTCCATAGGATTCGATCCGGGAATTGATTCCGCCATTCGTGCGTTATTTGAGGCAGCGGCACCTAAAGGACTGACGTATACCAATTTCGGACCGGGCATGAGCATGGGGCATTCTGTAGCCGTCAGAAAAATCCCCGGAGTTAAGGATGCGATGTCTGTTACAATACCGGTAGGTGCAGGGGTACACCGCCGCATGGTTTATGTTGTATTGGAAGATGGAGCCGATTTCAATAAGGTAACTGCGCAAATAAAATCCGATCCATATTTTGTTAACGATGAAACCCATGTAATACAGGTGTCAAACCTGGATATGCTGATTGACAGGGGGCACAGTGTAAGCATCCAGCGGAAAGGCGTATCGGGCTCAGCACAGAACCAGCGTTTCACTTTTGAAATGAGCATAGATAATCCCGCAATGACCGCACAGATGATGGTTTCCGCCGCAAGAGCAGTCCTCAGGCAGGCACCCGGCGCGTATACCATGCTGCATCTTCCGCCGATTGATTTACTTTACGGCACCGAAGAGGAACTTATCCGCCGCTTGGTGTGATTAAACCGCATTGCCGTTCCTGCAGAATTTAAATTGGTCCTTCCTCAGATATGTTTTTGAAGCAAATTACGAAGGGTATTTCTTACGGAAGGTGCGCAGGCGGATAATAAGTTCATAACCGTGATTATCCGTAGAAGCTCCAATATTGATAAAGCCGGCCTTTTTAAACGCCGGCTTTATCAAGTGTTACTACGACAAAAGCAGTCATGAGGCCTCCGGCTGCTTGTAATTTTTTATATTTTCCGAAGGGACTGTGGAACAATGCAGGGCTGATTTAATCCGTTTGGGAAAATTAAACAAAAAGCCGGAGAAAAGAAAAGTTAACACAGTTCTGAAAGAAACCGCTTTATTTTCACTGTATGCATCTGATGGCAGCGGTATATCCCGGAGTTTTTAGAGAAGAATGTTAAAAGCAAATTATATATGGAATCAGCGGCTGGCAAGGCGTTGCAGAACCTATCACAATATCCGGCTCTGTATGTTGGTGTAGCTCATCATTGCAGTTACTTACATCCTCTGGTCAATTTTACTTTTTTCAGACAGAACATGGGTAAGTATCTCATTTATTATTCCCTGGCTGACAGGTTTGCGTACCACCCGCAACGGGTTCACGCACAACAGTTCATATGTATTTTCCGCTGATGTTACAAACACGATACTGCAGGCGGGCCTGAGCCTGTTAACCTCCAATTGCCGGACTTTTTTTGCGGTTTCAAGGCCTGTAAGCTTTTTCATGTAATAGTCGAGAAAAAGAAGATCAAAACTGATATTCTCTTTATTAAGCGTGTCAATAAGCTCTTCTCCGCTTTCAAATCGCCATATATTAAATATATTATTATTTTCTTCGCCGTATTTTCTGATGAATGTTTCAATAATTTCACAAAAAATGGGAAAATCATCGCAAATACCTATATTCAGCATTACAACCACCTCATGACCAATTATTTAACCATAAGGGTACTTTAATCATTCTAACTTATAAAAATTTTAATTTCAAGTGTATTTTTACCTTTATTGTTGGTTAAGTTAATCATTGATAAGTGATACAGTTAAAATCGGGTGATAATCGGTGACCATAGACTACAAGGCTCTTGGCAAAAGAATTGCAAAACGCCGGAAAGTGCTGAACTTAACCCAGGAAGACGTGGCAGAAGCTACGGGGCTTAGTAATAACTATATATCAAACATAGAAAACAATCATTCGATTCCAAGTATTGATACGCTGCTTAAAATCTGCGAAGCCATTGATACAACGCCGGATTACCTGCTTCTTGGCATTTCATCGCGTTCGGACGCGGGGGAAGATCTGCGGAATAAAATAAACGAAAAACTCAAACTGTGCAGTCAGAAAAAACTTAAACTGATTGAACATTTTGTTTCATGGATCATAGATGAGGATATTTAATATAAAAGTTGCAGAAAATGACATGTTAATTAATTTTCGTCTTAATTTGAGGACAGGACAGAGATTTTTATTTAGCGGTGTTTTCATGTCAACGCGGAAATTATTTTAAATTCAGCCGGTTCTCAATACAAATCCGGGGCTGAATATAAGAGAAAGCCGGACCAAATTTTGAAAAAGGTTTGTTTTGAAAAATTAAAAGGAGTGCTTGTTTTCTGCACTCCCTAAAGGAATGGATTATGTAATCTGAAAAATATTGTATTTAATAATTTGGCTTATAATAGTACATTAAAGAATTGTCATAAGGGGAATAATTTGGCTTATGCCTGACTAAAGGACCGGGACCCCATTTCGAAATGTAAAGGGTTGAAGAATAAACCCGCGCAGAGTGATCGTCGTTTACGTATCTGACACGGTATCCGCTAACTGCAGCGGCTGACGGTATGGTAGGGTCCGACGAATGATTCGCAGAAGTGACATACGCGTAGCTGCCATCTTTCCAGTATTTTTCCTGCTCCGGAGCGTTTATCCAAATGTCATTTGATGCGGATGTGCTATGCCAGGCATATGAATGGCAATTATAATATTGAGTTGACTTCCGGACAATAATTGCGTTTGGATAATTATCTTCAACATATTTATCCAGCAAATCCAAATCGTTTTGGTCAGCTTCGGCAATGCATCTATAGGCTTTAACAATTGTTCCATTAGGAGTCCGGACGGTAGTTTCTTCATAATCAGGTGCATCACAGGCAGTAAAAATGCATAGGATGGTAAATAACAATAAAATTGTCGCAATACATCTATTATTTCTGAAATTAAATTTTGTTATCATGGATTTCCCTCCATATTTTATTCAATATCTTCGATAATGCTTTGAATTTTTTCTTCTATTGTGTTCCAGATTTCATCCCATTCACCTTTATGGGATTCCTTGATATTCCCCGTTTCAAGGAAATGAGAAACAATGTCGTGATTTTTTATTTTCTCACTAATTTCAGGGTAATCCATGTCGAGCACATGCGCCATAATAAAAAGAGTTGAAGTGATGCCGAATTTTCCGGAATATTTATTTTGCTTTAGTTCTGCCATTTTATATGCATGCTTCAAAAGTGCTTTCCTGTCAGACACTTTTGAGAGTATGGAAGGTTGTGCGATAATGTATTCAAGAAATTGCAGCCTGAGAGATGGATATTTGTCAGTGGCAAGTAATTTGTCAAGATCCAATTTTGAATAGAATTGGACCAGTGCGTCTCCTGCATCATCACGCGACTGCAGCTCGCGCAGACCGTTAAAATCATTAGTTATTTTTTCCAACCCTTTTACAGGTGAATTGAATAAAAATATATCTCCAAACTTAGGATATTTCATGCAAGTAGCAATCAGCCCTTCTGTAGACATGGATTTCAAAGTTTCTTCCGGGATTTGAAGAACAGCATTCATTTCTGCGGTGGACTCCATTTTTATCCATTTATCTTTATTAACATCAGGTGAGATAGGAAAATCGTAAGAGTCTGCACTTATCGAATTAAGCCAGTAGGTATTTTTTTCAAAAGCATTGCCCATGAAGAGTATTGAACTAACCAATAACATGCAGAGAATAACGGAGAAAACTAAAAGATATGTCTTTTTTACCTTCATACAGTATTACCCTCCCAATTTGAAACAATGACCAGTAATAACTATGATAAGATACCGGTATCCTATGGTAATATAATAACATAATTACTATAAAATGTAAATATTAAAATAAATTAATAATCAAGGCATGTAATTGTTTCCTTTTGCGTTTTCCGTTCACAGGGCCTTAATAAGATTCAGGCGTTTTCTCAAATACTTATGTAAGGCTACGTACTGATGCCATATAATTAATTTTGTTCTACAAAAAAGTGCCCTCTTCTTACAGCCGTGTTTTTGGTGATTGGCATAAATATTCACGCCGTAATTTATAATTTTAAAATTTTATTCGGTATTCGTTACGATTATGCCTGTAGTGATTTTACGAAAGAAACATGAATCGAATTTTGAACCGGACAAATTTTTGTTATAATTGTTTGAGTGTGAAAAATAAAGCAGGGAAGAACTCGGAAACAAATGAATGATGCTATGATTGAGCCATAAAGAAAGGTTCTGGACAATTAAAGGTTGAAGAACAGGTGTTAATTAGTGGTATTTTTTTAAAATAAATGATTAAACAGGAGATGTTTTATGAAAAAGAACGATATATACGAGATTGAAATAACAGGCATGACTCATGACGGCATGGGCGTCGGCAGGGTTGACGGCATGGCTGTTTTTGTGCAAAGAGCGATAGAAGGTGAAAAGGTTGTAGCGAAGATAATAAAGGTGACAAAAAATTATGCCGTCGCAAGGATTGAAGAATGGATTACAACAAGCCCCGAGCGCACCGAGCCGTTTTGCCCGGTATACAAAAGGTGCGGCGGATGCAGCCTTCAGCATATGTCTTATAATATGCAGCTCAAATTCAAACACCGTGTTGTAACCGATAACCTTGAAAGGATAGGCGGTTTTTGGGGGATACAGGTCAGTCCGGTGATTGGAATGGACAACCCGATGAATTACAGAAACAAGGCCCAGTATCCTGTGGGAATGGGCGACAATGGGCCTGTGGCAGGCTTTTACGCAAGGCGAAGCCATATAATTATCGATTCCGAAAGGTGCGGAATTCAGCACCCGGCCAGTGAAAAAGTTAAAAACACGGTGCTGGAGGCCGTAAAGGAACTGAAAATACCTGTATACAATGAAATTACGGGCGAAGGGATTTTGCGCCATATAGTGACGAGGGTGTCCTATTCAACAGGGGACGTTATGGTTATACTGGTTGTTACCGATGAAAAGGTGCCCGGACTGAAAAAAATAATTCAGAAAATTACGCGTGAAATTCCCGAGGTGATAAGCATAGTTTTAAATATAAACAAACGCAGGGACAATGTAATACTGGGCGATAAAGTCAGAACCGTGTACGGCAGTGACACGCTGGTCGACAGGCTTGGCCATTTGACATTTCACATTTCGCCGCTGTCTTTCTATCAGGTAAATCCTGTACAGACTGTGAAGTTATATAACAAGGCTGTTGAATTTGCAGGCCTGACAGGTAACGAGACAGTATTCGACCTGTATTGCGGCATTGGAACAATTTCGCTGTTCCTTGCAGAAAAGGCGAAGGAAGTAATCGGTGTTGAGGTTGTGCCCGAGGCGGTGGAAGCCGCCACGAAGAACGCGGTGCTTAATAATATTTCCAATTCAAGATTTTACTGCGGTGAGGCAGAAAAAGTGGTACCTGAACTGTATAATGAAGGAATCAGAGCCGACGTTGTGGTTGTGGATCCGCCAAGGAAAGGCTGTGATGAAGCGCTTTTGCAGACAGTGGTGAAAATGCAGCCTGAAAGGATTGTATATGTATCATGCAACCCGTCAACGCTGGCGAGGGATTTAAAATATCTGGCGGCAAACGGGTATAATTTGGACAAAGTCCAGCCGGTGGATCTGTTTCCGTGGACCGAGCATGTGGAGTGCGTGGTATTGATGTCAAGGGTTGAGAAATAAAAAACTGAAAATCTTGTAAATAAAGGGTTTTCAGACATTGAGCTTTTCTCTAGGCTACTTTGCCGGAGATTACAGTGTCGGGAAGCCCTTATTTTTATTGTTTGTGGGAACATATCAACAGCCCTGAAAGTTTATAGTTGAGTTAACAGATTAGATAACTGCTATTTTTGCAGGGGTTGAGAGGAGATAAGATAGATGTGTGTTAACGGAAGAAAAATTCTTCATGATAAGGCAAAATTGATGAAAAACAATAGAAAAATTGTACAGCAGCATTCCGCTAATAATCTCCAAAATAACGCTTGTATTTTTTTAGGACAGGATCGTCAAAAATATCAAGAGAACCGTCAGTATGAAAAAGAATAAGTTGTCTGCATTTTTGAATACGATTGAGCATAGGCCTAACAATGCCATTTGTCTGGTTTGCATACGCATAGATATCATCAATACACGTAGGTATTTTATAGCCATGAAAACAACTGGCAATAATTACACCAGCATCGCGCAAAGGAGCAATTAAAGCGATCCACCTTACTACACCTCCAAAGCATACACAAGGGGCAGGGCTAAGGGGCATAGAATGCTGGCTATCCAATAGGCTATCATACAGGAACCCCTCATTATAAACCGCACTTAAAAAACTTTTTGCTCAGCGTAGGAGCGACTTTAAAGGATGCAAGAATGATTTTAATACATTATACATAATTACCAAATTTTAACCGTCACTTAAACTTACAATTTATATAAAAAATTATATATTTTACAATATTGACATATTTATTTTAGGTAAAGTATAATAAAAAATATAAAATATATTAAATAAAGCCTTTATATATCTATATTGTCAAATATATATAGCAATTTATGAATTTCAAAGATTTAGATAATCTTAAAGATAAGAGATATGCTTAAATAATACTAGAATTAACAAGAAAAGTTCCGTAGTAGACTTCAAGTTTACCTTTTTGTAGTGATTACTAAGAATGGCATATAAGCATTTATCAGAATCTTTCATAAATATTATTAAGGAGATGAATGATATGTTCAGGAAGTTTAATACAATGTTGTTATTATTATGTATTCTGATAATTTGTTTATTTTCAAATACCACTTATGCAATAAACAATAATATGAATAATTATAACGAGAATTCAAAGGAAGTACAAGAATTAAAGTCATTAATACAAGACTATTTCAATATTAAAAATAAAGGAAGGGGGGAACTAAATAATAAAAATCTATTATCATCATATCTAAAAGATAATGAGAACAAATCTTACATACTAGACAAATATGAATATTATAATGCATTACATAACATGAGCAATATGGAAATATTATGGCAAGAGACAAATGTAACCGTTATTGATATGCAAATAAATAGAAATAATGCTATTTTTGATGTCTATGAAGAATATAAATATCAGGAAAAAGATGTACTTGGTACAAGTTCAATAGGTACATTCCATACAATAGTGTTAATAAAAGAAAATGGTAAATGGATGATTACGGATATAAAATCGAATGACGAATTTGATAGAATATATAAATATAAAGGATTTAATTTACAAAAAGAATTGAAAGAAATAAAAGCACCTCTTATGTCAGGTGAAGAAATTAAAAAAATATGGCAAAAAGAAACAGATAATATTAATAATATATATAGCACAAAAAGCTTTTCTTTACAAAATTCATGGGTCTATACAGATTATGACAGAGATGCTGCCGTTAATTATGCATTAAAGTACTCAGATACTACATATGATACAACACCTTCTCCGTCTCGTAATAAGCTATTTGTTTACTATGAATCAGATTGTCAGAATTTTGCTTCTCAATGCGTTTTTGCTGGTTTTGGTGGAGATTATAATAATTCAGCAGCTATAAATAATAAATCATTTCCTATGATTGCTACTGGTAACAGACAATGGTGGGCGACAGGTACTACATCAAGCTATAACTCAAATTATGGGAATGGATGGAATTGGGCTAATTGTATAGCATTTGGTGAGTATTTTGATGATGGTGGGTATCAAATAGAAGGCCCTTATGGATGGATCCATGAAGGAACTGTATTATTTGCTTACCCAGGAGATATTATCCAAATTCGAGAAGGCACATCAGGTAATAATTGGTATCATTCATATGTTGTAACAAGTGTTAAAGGTACACAGGGTGGTTTAACTCCGGATGATATTTATGTTTGTTCACACACAGTTAACCTTAATAATATCAAATTATCAACAAGGTGTTCAAATGCAGAAAGACTGAGAGTTTTAAGAATCTCAGGCCATTATAGCAAAAATTAAATTTAATCCAAATACCAATCAGGGTTAAGCCTAAACTTAACCCTGATAATCTCTTTAATTTAAAATATTGCGGTAGACGTAAATACGGAGGTATGTTGCATGCAGCAGAATATTATATTTGTTATATTGCTTTGTTTTATTCTATTAACATCGGGATGTACGGTATTGGAAAGCGGCAGTTTAAATGAACAGGAGATTGGGGTTGATGATAGTAATGGTAAAGCAATGTTAAATGAGTTGGTTGATCATTATCAAATTGCAGAAGATGAAAGAATGTATTTCAGAAATGATATAGAGAATATACTAAGTCTGTTGAACAGTGAAGGGAAAATACCTTTTTATAAAGAATGTGACAGCGAATACCTTGAGGAGCATGCCAGGGTGATAGAAAGCTGTTTTACCGAAAAATACGTGAATGTTATATTATCTGATGAAAAAACATCCAAAGAAATAAAGCCAATTATAGTTCTTCTCATGGTTGAAGGTATATCACCACCTGATTTTGCCAAAGAAGGCGAGGTTTATTATAAACTCACTTTTTACCAGTCAGTACCTTCTAAATATGAAGTCGAAGATAAAAATGCCATAAGATCGCCTTATGATGGAATAAATACTTATATTATTGGTTTAGAACGTAAGGAAGGAAAATGGAATTCTGTATATTATGGAAACGGGAGTTGAAGCAAAAGCATCGGTAAAAAACCTGTATTTACTGAAAAACCGTTGGTATGTTATGTTAATCAAGAGCAATAATTTGAATGTTTACACGTAGAAATGGTTCCTAAAGCAGTCCACAGGCATCAATTCCATAGGCTTAACTTGTGTTGAGAAGCAAGGTTTCAAGGCAGAATGAGCATACTGAAAAGACAGATATAATTTTATAGCTCAGGCAGAGAGACTCTTAAACAACGTTTCCAAATATAGGCATTAATCGGAGTGTTGACAGAGGATTCATTAACCAGCACCGATATTAATGATGATTTTCTATTTGCTGGACCCACGTTGAGAATAGATATTCATATCGGCACAGCTGACATATTATTTTGTGATAATGATATTTTACATTTATATTTGGAATCGTTGAATATCCAGCATGAGTATAGAAAATTCGAAGGGATTGATCACACCCTGGAAAAAATATTATAACACTCACTAATAAGCAAATTCCGCCACTATTAAGCCGGAATGAGCGTGTCACAAATGACGGTATGACGTTCACGGTTCTCTTTTCATAAACGGGTATGCAGCTTTTTTATCAGACGCTTTATCTTTTTAATCGCCCAGGCTCTCACGGCCTGCTCTATTTGAGTAAAATTGGTTCTCAACTTCAGGTAAGATAACCATGGGATGGTTAATTTTAATAATAAGGTGTTCATGGATTTATATATTTATTTGTGGTATAATTATTGCTTCCGTTCCGGCGGTAAAATGCAACTGGCTTTCAGATGCTACGGTAAACAATTATGAATATTCTTTTGATACAAGTACAAGTGACAAGGCGGTACATCGAAGTATGGCAATGTTGAATGGCGGACGGAAGCACATTCAAAGTATCGTCCTCTTGACTCAGGCAAGGATAAAAACTATCAATTCTACTGGTTTTAGTAATATTGCACCACAAGTAAAGCATAATAAGCCACTTAGCACAGTGTGAAACACCTTACCCATTGTATTTTATATTAATAAACTCAAGATTCTGATAATAGCATATGAAGCAGGGGAAAAGTATTAATTTCAGTATTACCTAATGCCGATACGCTAATCTTTTTTTCAGAGAAATAAGCAGTAAAAAAATCCACACCAAAATCACTGCCAACTGCATAAAAAACAGTATTTTTACCGCGATCAAAGCGATATACACCCAAGCCATAGCTTTTTCCATCATTTCGTATTACCTGTGGTTGTAGAAAGGCTTGCAGCATATTCTCAGACAAAACACGACCGTCAAATACCGAACGCCAGAGGATATCCAAATCTTGCGCGCAAGTAAATAAACCTCCATCAGAGCCGCCGATAATGGGGAGCTTAAAAATATTGGTCTGCCAAAAACCTGATTCTGTTTTAATATATCCATAGGCTGTATTGGCAGGAAGAGTATCCATACGATAAAATCCAGTGTGACGCAGATCAAGCTTATCGATGATTTCGTCTTTAACATACTGCTGGTAGGCTTTCCTGCTAACTGCCTCAATAACCAAACCTAGCATGACAAATCCCGCATTAGAGTAACCAAATCTTAATCCGGGTTCAAATTTCTGGGGTAGTGGAGTAATCATTTGTAAATAATATTCGAGCCTTTCCCATAGGTAGACAGGGTATTTATAGGTCAATTCTTGCTCATGGCTATAAGAGTCGGGAGACTCTTCGTCAAGATAGTCGCCGATACCGGAAGTATGCGTTAAAAGATGATATATGGTTACTTTTTTGCTAATCTTTCCAAGATCATAAGGTAGAATATCCCACAGTTTATCATTAAGAGATAATTTTCTTTCATCAATCAGCTTGCAGACCGCTAATCCGGTAAATAACTTAGTTCCGGATGCTATGCCAAAAGCCGTGTCGCTGTTGTTTGGCAGTTCCTCACTTAAGTTCCGAAATCCGCAGCATTTTTCAAATATAACTCCGTGTTCGTCCCTTGCTGAAAACACGCCAGAGAATGATTCCGCATCATCCCAGCTATTCCAGATCCTTTCCAGGTTCATGTTTTCCTTCCTTACTTTACTTTCTGCTCGATTTTTCTTGGTTATGCATATACAGTGTCTTTTGTATTATGTTCATTTTCTCATATAAGTTAGAATTTAACAAGTTTTTCCTGTACTAAAATTTTGTTTACTTGTTGCAGATGATCTGTGTGAAATTTCGCCTGATTGTAAGGTCTGCCGGAAATTTGCCTTATGTTTTCTGAAGAAAAAGATATGATTAACCTCCCACTTGATATGAAATATTTAATAATGGGAGGTTACTTATAACATTTATAGGATATACACACATATGCAAAGGTGAGGTGGTGATATGTCTGTTATTTGGAAGATTGCCCAGGACAAACTGCTTTGCGATACCCGATCATTGTCCCAGATAAACGGCAACCCTGTCCATCAGCACTGCCATCTGACCTCTTGTGGTATTAGCTTCTGCATCAAAGGTATCATCCGGGTTCCCTGTAAAAATTTTATAATGCGTCAGCTTTAAAATGGCGCTATAGGACCAGCTGTTATTTTTAAGGCTGATGTCTCTATAAGGATTTTTCGTATTTTTCACATCTTCCAGCTGACTCAGGATTCTATCAAGCATAACAGCCATTTCCTGTCTTGACAAAAGCTTGTCCGGAGAGAATTTCCCATTCCCCGTGCCTTGTACAATTCCATGTTGGGAAGCAATTTCAATTTCATTCTTTGCCCAATGCGTTTCGGTGTCGCTAAAACTTGCCCCAACAGTATTTGATTTTTCAAGGCCCATAGCTCTAACCAGAATTACCGCAGCTTCAGCGCGGCTCAGGTACTGATCCGGAGCGAACAAACGTGCGGCAACACCGATCATCCATTTTTTTTCAGACATCGAAAGAATTGACCCCTGTGCCCAGTGGCCCTGTACATCTTCAAAGTAATGTCCGTTCAGCCACAAGCTGTAATAGTTCCATGTGTCATTTGTTTCCTGCCCCAGGCTCCAGCTTCCGGTGCCTTTCAGGTCATATTTGTTCACAAGCTCCAGTTTGTACTTGATCGAGGTTTCATTTTCATACCAGATTGTATAAGTCCCGGCTTCAAGCTTTGTACCTACAATAT
>ENA-OWOZ01001251-OWOZ01001251.1-bioreactor-metagenome-genome-assembly--contig:-NODE-1251-length-24523-cov-6.822425_pt1 | contig 24523 bp, 22 predicted proteins | sample MGYA00238140_ERZ651804 | MGnify/ENA primary metagenome ERZ651804 (study PRJEB26910, sample SAMN07631232) | bioreactor metagenome | isolation source: Switchgrass digestor | place: USA: Dartmouth... | reverse complement strand
ATGAAATCTTTTGGGAGGTACCCAATCCGGAATATGATAAGAATGATCTGGAAGGAATTCGATACGTTTGTTATATTACTAATCTTATAACTGATGAAACTATAGAACTTAAGTCAACATTATAATATTATTCTCCATAATATGTTTTTTGCATAACCAACATTGAATGTAAGTCATCAAGCTTTGATAAACAAGCATACATAATATTTTGATTACTGATTATATGCTGCATGTAAAGGAGTGACCGGTTACGAAAAAATTATCTTTACTATTGGTTGTCATTTTGCTGATGGCTTCATTTTCTTCCTGCACCAATAAAGAGTATGAGGATTTCCAGGAACTCAATAACGAGTCAAAGCTGCAGAGGGGAAACATAACTTATACATTTTACAGTGCGCTGCCAAAGGACTCTTTAAGAGACAAGCAAATCGGAATAGTTAATGGTGACAAAAAGCATAAAGTATATGAGGTAAATGGCTATTCATCAGATGAATGGATCATAGAATATTACGATGTGATCATGTCAGTATATAATTTATATAAAGCGGATACAGTAACCGAGATCCCTGACGAGTTTAAGTAAAAAACCTTATATGTGATTGAAGGGTGCTTTAATGGAAGTAAACGAGAAAATCCACATTGAGGAATATGATCCTGAATGGGCAAGGCAGTATGAATATGAAAAAGAACGCTTGTGCAATGCTCTTGGCGATGCGGTTTTGGGGATTGAACATATAGGAAGCACATCTATTCCCGGAATTGCGGCTAAGCCGATAATTGATATCATGATAGGTGTGAAATCCTTACCCCTGGAAGGCTCCCTTGTTGATAAGATTATAGAATTAGGCTACGAGAATCTCGGTGAAGCAGGAGTCAGCGGAAGGATCTATTTTCGAAAGAGATTTCCCAGGGCATACAATGTCCATGTAACCCAATTCGGGAGTATGATTTGGAATAAGAACATCCTTCTGCGTGATTATTTGCGCAGTAATAAAGATGAAGCAATCAGATATTCAATGTTAAAAAGAATGATAATATCCGAAGGTGTGGATGATCTGCTAGAATACTCAAAGCGCAAGGCAGGTTTCATTGATGAGATCCTGAAAAGGGCTGACGAGTTAGAAAACACTTGACTTGTGTCTGCTCCATAATAGTAAAATATAAATAATAGCAAATAAGCAAAGAAGTATCTTGCGAGGAACAACCATTCGTTAAGGAGGTCATGATATGAAAGTACTGCTCATAAACGGAAGCCCAAATGCCAGGGGATGTACATATACAGCGCTAAAGGAGGTCGAAGGCGAACTCAATAAAGCCGGTATTGAGACAGAGATAATACAGGTCGGCCACCTTGACATACGCGGCTGCATAGGCTGCCGGAAATGCAAAAAGATGGGGAAATGCGTCTTTGACGACATCGTCAACGAAATCGCTCCAAAGTTTGAAGACTGCGATGGGCTCATACTTGGAACACCGGTGTATTATTCTTCAATAAACGGTACACTAAAAGCTTTTGCCGATCGCCTGTTTTACAGCACGCTTTTTGATAAAACAATGAAGGTAGGCGCTGCCGTGGTCAGCTGCAGGCGCGGAGGTGCAAGCTCGACCTTCGATGCGCTTAATAAGTACTTCACGATTTCAGGTATGCCTGTTGCTTCCAGCCAGTATTGGAACAGCGTACATGGGAATACACCCGAGCAGGTGAAGCAGGACGTGGAGGGTTTGCAGGTAATGCGGACCTTGGGCAGAAATATGGCGTTTCTCATCAAGAGCATACAACTCGGAAAAGAGAAATTCGGACTACCTGAAAAAGAAGATCGTGTTTTCACAAACTTTATCAGGTGATGAGCGTATATCCATGATGGATGTACTTCTACATTAAGAACATTTTCATTATGCTAAGTACGTACACTAACAAAAAAAGAGCAGTTTCATTGCTCTTTTTTATTTAGGCGATATGATTTCATTTATAATAGTCGTAAAGCAGCCATGAGAAAAGGGCTTTCTGTTTGACTGTATATAAAAATAAGGGGTGAGAAGGGTGGTAAATGATCATAATGGAGAATTTTATGGTGAAGCTGCTATAAACAGGGTGTTCGTTTATGGAACACTTTTGAAGGGTTTCAGTAATTACAAAAGATTCCTCTCAGATCGAGCTATTAGTATAACGCCCGGCAGAACATCCGGTTTGCTTTTTCATTTACCTGAAGGGTATCCGGCATTGATAGAAGGAAATGCAACTGTTATCGGAGAAATCATAGAACCGGTTGACAGGCAACTTTTGAAGAGTTTGGACTGGTTGGAGGGCTATGATCAGGGGAGCGGTAATGATCTTTATGTCCGGAGAAAAAAGAGCATTTTGACCGATGATGGCGAAGAAGTGGTCTGCTGGGTCTATATTTATAATGATGAGAAGCATGCAAAGGAAAGCGGTATTTTTATACCGGACGGAGACTGGAGAAAGTTCATGGAAAAGGGAGAAACTGAATAACGGGTGCGAAATATTTTGCTTACTACATTATATCATCAGAACATTTTTGCGCTCATTTTTCGGATCTCTTCGTTCACGGCTTCATAGACTCCGGGATAGACGCTTCCCGGTCCTCCCGCGACCAATCCGGGGATAAAATACAGCTTACCGCATTCGGTGCAGGCCCTCTCGACTTCTCTGGCAACGAGCTCCCGGGTCCAGTTCGGAACGTCCACGACACTGTTATTGATATTCCCCATGAAGGAAATCTTTCCGCCGTATTTCCTTATAAGTTCCGGCACATTGTTCTGTGTAGTGCAGCCCTGGAATACATCGATGCCCATTTCGATCATGTAAGGCACCAGAGTCGCCGCGTAGGAGTCGCTGTGATGAACGATCAGCTCGACACCGTGCGACTTGTAGAAGCCATAGATCTTCTTGTATGCCGGCATTATGAACTCGGCAAACATATCGGGAGACAGGAATGTTGAATCCTGACTGCCCCAGTCGTCATGATGGAACAGTGCGTCGGGGTGGAAGTTTTCGCATACGAGTCTCGCATACTCAAGTTCATACTCGGTTATGTAATCGATGAGCTCTTTCACGGCTTCCGGCTCTTCATAGAATGCGACCATGCAATCTTCCATGCCCATAAGGTAATGAAGCATCTCAAATACCCCGGGCGCGACCATCTGGGTAACAAACGTTTCATTGCGATCGATCGCCTCAACCATCGGTTTGTATTTGTCCCATTCCTCCTGCGGATAATCGAGCCTGGGGTGCTTCACGACTTCTCTCCACCTGGTGATGTCCTTGATAACCTTGTGAGCGTCGTCGTGGACCGGGAAGGGACCGGGGGTGTTTTCCCGGTATGTGATCGTTACGCCCCAGCCGTTGACCACGGTTTCTCCGATTTTGGGACGCGGGTTGTTTGCGGTGACGGGATTATCACGAATGAATGTGAAAGCCTCAAAGTTTTGCACAAACCTGTCGGGATTTCCTCCCCGGATCGTTTCAAGAAAGTTCTGTCTTTTAGTCAGCATACATATTCCCCTTTAATACGTCATTGTTGCCGGTCCAATCGTTAAACTTAAGAGATGAACAGAGCACATCAATATTAAATCAATTGTATAAATAATAATATAAGAAGTAAAGAAAAAATATTAACAATGACTATACATTTTGTGGTGATTTTACATGCGCAGATCAGTTTTAGCGCGTTGATTCCCAATTGGCTCGTTTAGCTTTCTGTTGTACAATTGGTTATAAAATGGTAAAATGTATGCAAATAGTTATTATTATTTAACGTAGAAAGGGAGAACTTATGAGCAACAGTGTATTGAAAGCAATTGCAGAACGCTATTCCTGCCGTGGATATACGGAACAGGTACCCACAGATGAACAGCTTAAAGCCATAGCTGATGCTGCTGTTATGGCACCCAGCGCGATGAATCTGCAGCCTTGGAAGATCATCGTAATAAAGGACAGAGATATCCTTAACGACCTTGAATCGGATGCAATCGAATATCTGGCAAACCTTGAAAACAAAGCCATGTATGAGAGGATCATGTCCAGAGGTGGAAAGGTATTCTATAACGCGCCGGTTATGTTCCTTATCCCTATCAAGGAAGGCGGAGAACTCGACTGCGGGATCGTTTGCCAGAACATCACGCTCGCTGCCCATTCACTGGGTCTTGGAAGCGTAATATGCGGCATGGCAAGAATACCTTTTGATGGTGCGAGAGGACAGGAGTTTAAGGAGCGAGTCGGGTTCCCGGAAGGCTATAAATTTGGAATGTCCGTACTGGTAGGGTACCCGGCATCAAACGGCACACCGCATGAACCTGACAGAAGCAAGATAACATTCGTAGGTTGATATAGCCATATTGTGTGAGCATTAGAGGACGTATCTCAATAGATTTTTGATCTGTTTTGAGATACGTCCTTTTACGCATTTACCAACTTATATCCACTTATATCTCAATATACCCGGATGGCCTGTTTCGGGGTAATTATAGCGGGCGGGTGTCTTGATTTTTGCCTGAAAAAAAGGTATTGTACTGGTAATAAGAATTTGAGAGGAGCTTTTACATATGTCTGATTTTGAAAATGCAAAAGTACTGGTAAAGCAAGGCTGGCTTCAGGGCTATACCGACGGCAAGCTCAAAATCTTCAAAGGGATCCCCTATGCTGCTCCTCCGGTGGGCGCGCTTCGTTTCCGTCACCCGCAGGATCCGGGCCGCTGGCGTGGGGTACGCTCTGCAAAGGAGTTCGGAGCGGCCGCCATCCAGCATGTCATGGATATCAGCAATCTTCCTGCAAACGTCCACGGTGTTCCGCAGATGTTTGCCAGGTCCCATTATGAAGAGGACTGCCTTTACCTGAACATATGGAGTCCCGCAAAGACCCCGGATGACAAGCTCCCGGTTTTCATATGGATACATGGCGGCGGAATGGTGGCAGGATCAGGCGTTGAAGTTGTCTGCGACGGCGAGGGTCTGGCAAAGCGCAAGGACATGATCGTTGTCACGATAAACTACCGTCTCGGGCTCTTCGGCTTTTTCGCGCATCCTGACCTGACCGCCGAAGCCGGCGGAACCTCAGGAAATTACGCGCTGTACGATATGCGCAAAGCCTGCCAGTGGGTAAAGGAAAACATTGCTGCATTCGGCGGCGATCCTAATAACATCACTGTAGCAGGACAGTCCGGCGGAGCTGCCGGGACAGGTGCACTTCATGCTTCTCCGCTGATGAAAGGCATCATCCAGCGCGTTTCCATCGAGAGCGGTCCGATTTACTGGGGCTTCATGCAGCCGCTGCCCAGGGAAGAGATGGAAAGGCGCGGCGTGGAATTCATGGAGCAGATCGGCTGCAAGAGCATTGAAGAGCTCCGCCAGCGCGACGCATGGGACCTGTTCGACGCATACGAGAAGAACAGCCGCGGGCCGATGGCCTTTACTTTCTGTGTTGACGGACAGTTCCTCCCCGACACCTATACGAATATCATGGACAGCGGAAAATTCAACGACTTCGATGTCCTTATCGGCAGCTGCGCACAGGAATTCCCGGTTGCCGGCAGGGATGGCCTCCCGCTCGAGGAGTACTACAAGTACCTTGAGGAAGCCTTCCCCGACAACGTGGAGAATATGAAGAAGTGGTATCCGGCATCCACACCGATCGAAGCGGCAAAGCAGGCTTCCACGATCGCATCCGACATCATGCTCATGGGATCGATCCGCATCGGCCAGCTTTGTCACAAGTACGGGCGCAGGGCGTATGTCTGGCTTATGGTCAAGGAGAACGAGACCGAGCAGGGACGTGCCTTCGGCTGCCCCCACTGCGCTGAGATGCCCTATCTTTTCGGCCGCGTGGACAAGGGTGAACGAAATCCGTTCGCCGATTATCACTGGGTAGGCAAGGATTACGATTTCATGGAGCTCATCCAGGGTTATTGGTACAACTTCTGCAAAAATGGCGATCCGAACGGTGATAATCTGCCGTTTTGGAAGCAGTACACCAATGACTTTGACATATGCGAGCTGGGCAACGATACCCATATGATAACCGACCCAGAGAAGCAGGCTAAATATGCTTATTATTATAACAAGCTTATAAACAAGCAGAGTATTTCGCCTATTCGTCTTGGCACTCTGGCAAGAATCTGACAGGTCGTTAGTACATGAAAATATCCCGCAGCTGATTCGGGTGACTATCCTGAATAGTTGCGGGATATGTATTTTGATCCCCAATGTTTTTGCTCTCTTGCGGGATAATGGTTGTAGCTAAAAATACGGTATCATTTTGAACCTTGTGTTAAATAGTGGAATTATGCAGTTTAATTTTCGACTAAAATGTAGAAAAAAGCAAAATTATGATATATAATAATACATAAAATGGATAATCATATATAAGTAACTAGAAGCAGTGAGTCATTCATATAGCATAATATATCTGGTGTTATCGCGCAAAGCAAAGAAGGTGTAATTTTTTGAATAGGATTATGGTTACTGCGGGAGTCATTATTGAAAACGATAAAGTGTTGATAACTAAGCGTGCACCTCAAAAAGATTTCACAGGGGGATGGGAGTTTCCTGGAGGAAAGATCGAAGTAGATGAGACTCCAGAAGAGTGCCTTTCAAGAGAGCTCAAAGAGGAGCTTAACATAGATGTTTCTGTTGATAGTTTCTGCACTGAAGTAGATTACGACTATACCAATAAAGCCATTAAGCTAATTGCATACTATTGTAAAATAATCGGAGGATCAATTCGGTTGTCAGTGCATGATAATTATAAATGGGTTGAAATAAGTGACTTGCTTAATTATGACCTGCTACCTCCAGACATCATAATAGCAAAAAAGGTAATGGAAGATAATTATAAGTAGATTGTTGTGTTGATAAGGAGATACTATGCCAAGTCAATTCTTAACGAACTATACAGAGACCACTTTTTTGGATAAGATAAAGGATAATTTGCTCCATTGTAAGTCATTTGATTTTTCGATCAGCTTTATAAAAAAAGCTGGCTTGGTCCTGTTATTCAAATACATTGAAGCAGCACTTGAGCGAGGCTGTAAAGGTAGGATTATTACCTCAACATACCAAAATTTTACCGATATTGAATCACTTAAGAGCTTTTACTCCCTTATGTGCAGATATCCTAACTTTGAGTGTCATCTGGATTATGAAAGTTTTCATGATTCCAACTATTCAACGCTAGGTTACCACACAAAGGGTTATTTTTTTCAATTTGATAATTATTGTGAACTTATTGTTGGATCTTCTAATATTACGAGACATGCTCTTTTGATGAATATTGAGTGGGATATTGTCGTTCAAGAAGGAATTAACTCTGAGGTGTTCAGACAAGCCATTAAAGAGTTTGAAGATAAGTGGAAGGCTACATATCCTTTAGATAATGAAATCATTAATCGATATGCCAATAAGCTAAACTTTGCTATTGAACGGTGGGATATGGACTATGATCTGTCAATATCACCAATAAAGCCAAACTTCATGCAACGTAAAGCTCTAAAGGAGCTGAACCGGTACCGCGCTCTTGGAACTAGCCGTGCTCTTGTTGTGGCAGCTGCGGGAAGCGGTAAAACATATCTTGCGGCTTTTGACGCTCTGAACTTCAACCCAAAGCGTCTCCTTTACGTTGTACATGAAGGCTCAATTTTGAAGAAATCATTGGAGACATTTCAAGAAGTATTCGGGAACAGCGTTTCATACGGTGTTTATAGTGGAACGAGTAAGGAATGTGATGCAGACTTTGTGTTTGCAACCAATATTACAATGAGCAAAACCCTGGAATTGTTTCGTAAAGATGAATTTGATTATATCATTATCGATGAATGTCACCATGCTACTGCGGAAACATACAAAAAAATAATCTCATATTTCGAGCCTGAGTTTCTTCTTGGTCTGACCGCAACACCTGAACGCATGGATAATCAAGATGTTTTTGGGCTATTCGACCAGAATGTTCCTTATGAGCTTCGTTTGCGCGATGCAATTATAAACGACTTGGTTGTACCTTTTCATTATTATGGCATACGAGATAAGTTAATTGATTATGGCCTGGATTCTAGAGAAGAGCGTCGCATGATAGCTCAGCTTGCCAACTCAGAGCACTGTGAGTTTATCGCAAAGCAAATTGAGATGCACCGTCCACAGGGCAAGTTGAAAGCACTTGCATTTTGCCGAAACGTAACTCATGCCCGTATGATGTGTGAGGCTATGGGGGAGTATTATAAAACTGCTTATCTGACAGGTCGAAATGATATTGGAGAGCGAATAAGAGCATACAACGACCTTCAAAGTGATAATGCCGATCTTGAGATCCTGTTTACCGTTGATATTCTCAATGAAGGTGTGGATATCCCCGGCGTAAATATGGTGTTGTTCCTGCGACCGACTGAGTCTTCGACCATATTTATTCAACAGCTTGGACGAGGTCTCCGAAAGTATGCAAACAAACCATATGTAACAGTGCTTGACTTTATCGGTAATAGTTATAAACGAAGCGTGCAGATCGCTTTTGCACTTTCCAGTCTTGCAGAGAATTTCGTGGTTGAAAAGAGTCTGATGGCATCGCTTGTTCGTGATAATTTTACGGCTCTCGGATTATCAAAATACGGTGTTAAAATTGAAATTGATGACCTTAGTAAGGAAGAAATTCTCCAATATATTGATAAAGAAAACTTCAACAACTTGAAATATCTAAAGCAAGACTATTTCAACTTTAAGAAGTATATAAACTCAGAATTTTATCCAAAACATATGGATTACTTGAATAATGATTGCGCTCCGGATATTATTCGCTTTATGAACGTGAGAATCAAAGGAAAAAAGAACTACTCATATTACAACTTCTTGCGCAGCATCGAAGAAGAGAATCTTCCGCTATTTAGCGAAAAGCAAGTTGAGTTTATAAATTACCTATCAGGGTTATTACCACTTGTCAGAACGCATGAGTTTGAAATAGTAAAATGCTTGCTCGAAGGTATGCAAAGTATTGACAGTATCGATTTAGCACTAAAGGAAAAGATTCCTGGTTACCATCGCGAGGAATTAAGCCATGCGTTGCGCTTTATGCAATTTATTAAAGCAACAAGCAATGAAATATCTCTTGATGTAGAGATTGACGATCAACTTAGAGAATATCTAGATGACCTGTTAGAGTATGGTATTGTTCGATATGCAAATGATATCGGAGAGGAAACAGGATTCAAGCTGTGGTACAATTACCGTATGGATCAGGTCCAACTTAAGCTGCTTAAGAACCCCGGTTACACTGCTGTTGGAACATATTATTATGAAGATTATGTAGTCATTTTTGCATCATTGAAAAAAGACTTGCCTGAAGAAGATAGGCGCAACTACAAAGATAAGTTTTTGCAAGCGAATCTTTTTCAATGGGAATCAATGAATAATCTACCAATGTCGGATCTCACGAAATTAAATAGAAGCAGTTATGCTCATTTATTTATAAGGAAGGTAGCTGAAGAAAACGGGATTGTTCTTCCATTTACTTATGTTGGTAAGGGTAAATTAACTAATTGTCGCAAAATGGATAACGGAAATGGCACGTACTTGTTTGATATCTTTATGGAGAATGAGTTACCAGATTATTTGCAGTATGATTTCGGTGTTTTGAATAAAAATTAATGATGTATTAAAATGGTATACGTGGAAACCTTTCCGATCACTGTATTACTACGTAAAAAGTGCAATTTTATATGCTGATGGTATACAGGAACATCTTGAGAATAATATAAATATCGAGAGGCTTGTTGGCGTATTACGTGATCTCAAGAAGAAAGAGCGTAATCCCATTTATCCATTTATAGGAAGTTGGAATGAAAAGTAAATTGAATTAGGTGGTGCTGGCTTTTCGAATATTGATAAACTAGATAAGCAACTGAGCGAAAAAATCGTTGACTTTGTAACTTTACATTGTGATACGGCCTCGCGTGTTGCGTACTATAAAAAGTTTTATGAGTTCCAAAAGAGTATCCAGTTTCCTATCCGCATATTTTCATTAAATTATGATCTATGTCTTGAGAAAGCAAAAGATGAAGGCTATGATTTGGAATGTGGTTTTGGCGAAGATAATGAATGGTCATCTGAGAGGTTTGGAAATCCTGAGCAAGTAGTCGCTGGTATATTTTTATATAAATTACATGGCTCTTTCGATTGGGTTCGAGATCCAGAAACAGGTATATTAAAGCGATATGATTCACCACAGAAGAACGCTGAGTTAATATTCGGAACGGATGCAAAGTTGCAATCTGTAGACCCATTTTTATTTAATATATATGAATTACGAAATTATTCTTTGCTATGCAAAATGATCGTAGTTATTGGATATAGCTTTAATGATTCGCATATTAATGGCCTCCTGGGGCAAGCATTGCGTGCTTCCGTACGAAAGTTACTCGTAATTGATTATCGTGATGACTACACTAATGAGATACTAAAAAAGTTGACGCTTGACAAGAGCTTTGCAGACCGTATTGATTATATGCAAATGCGTGCTAGTGACTTCTAAAAAAATGTACTTACCAAAGAAAATATGGAAGTTCTTGTTCCTGATGAAGATTCTGTTTTCTAAAATAACGCAGTGCTTCTAAAAGTGGACGAATGACAGTTGTATGAATCAGCGTTTCTAAATTTTTATTAGCACTATTAAGTAACTATAAAAGGCAATTGTCCGAAGAGCAAGATGCGAAATTACAGGAAAGTATATTTAGATGTAACCAAGGATCACAAGTTCGATTATGGGGGGAAGTGCTGTAAAACTGCATTTTTGATCTTTGCTCGGATCAACAAAGAGGCTACAGAAAAACAGAAGCAAAAACAGTGCTGATATCTGCTAGAACGCAGAAAAACAGCTCTGTTTTATAAACTTTTTATAAAAACCCAGGTTGTGAAGAAAGTAACCAAACTATAACAATATGAGTGTTTTGACGTGTCTTATTGTGAAGAAACACACATTTCCTTCCCAGATATCCTTTTCCTCATATTTTCTCTCCAGCTTACAGGACTTGCGCCGCACATCTTGCGGAACACACTCGAGAAATAAGAGGAGCTGCTGAAGCCGACACTGGCGGAGACGGCGTCGATCGTCAGGTCGGTGGAAATCAGCAGCTTTTTTGCTGCTTCGATGCGCACCTGGTTGATATACTGCGAGATGTTGATGCCGCTGTCTATGCGAAAACGTTTAGAGAGGTAATTAGGCGAGACGTGTACATATTCTGCAAGTTGATCCCTTGTAATGTTTTCGCTGTAATGACGCTGTATATAGTACTTGACACTGCGGGTCACATTCGACGTGTATAGCAGGTCGGAAGTCAGCTCCGCTACACGGTCGAACGCGACTTCGGCGAATCTCAGCATATCATTCTCGGAGCGCAAGGCGTTAGTGTTAGCTGCTTGAAACTGGGCATCCGTCATCAATGTATCCGGGAGCAATCCGCTGTACTCCACATACTCTAAGAAAAGCTTCAATAGTTCATCATGCAGCAGAAATATTTGCAGGCTTATATTTTTGCTGTTGTTGATGATATTCTGTATTACAGCGCGAAGATACTCCATGAACTCAGCTCGTTTTTGCCGCGCAATATAATCGGCGAATATCGCCGGGTCATAATAAATGTTGCTGTCTACAGATGTACTGTCTATTTCCCGGCAGAGCAACACGCGATCCTTTCGCATGCGGCATTCGTAACTCTTCCTGCCCATTTCACGGAAAAGAGAATGCATTCGAAAGAGCGGGACAGGATCGCTTATGATACAGAGCGGGTTTACGGAGAAATGTTCGTTACAAAGCCGAATATACATCCTGCTCCGTTCTACCAGCTCCGACTCAGAGATCTTACCGTCTTCGACGAAGAGCACGATAAAATCGGTTTGCTCATGGGAGTTGGACAGCATGTACGAAAAGTTCGTTCGGCCGGTAATGGACTCCTGGGCGAGAAAGTTGATGCCGTAACGAAGCAGGTCCCTGCTCCAGCCCAGTTTTTGCGCCTCGGCCGTATCGGCTTGGATGGAAAGAACGCGCCAGAGGCTGTCCACATCAAGATCGATGGCGTCCCGCTTCAAGGCTGCTTTTATCTTGTCCCGCTCTTCACCGTAGGAGCCTTCCCAGATGCAGCGGAGAGCATTGTTGATGAGGATAGTGCTGCTCTGGTCCGTATATCCGAAGCAGTTCTGTCTGTTTGCGGCGTTCGTCATTTTGATAAGAGCTTCGGTGACCTCGTCAAGATCGACAGGCTTCAGTATGTAATCGACCGCACCGTAACGCAGTGCATCCCTGACGTACTCGAAGTTCCTGCAGCCGGTAATAAAGGCAAATTGAACCCTGAACTGATTCTCGCGAATATATTTCAGGACCTCGATGCCGCTGCAAAGAGGTATCTCGATTTCGCTAAGCACCAGGTCAGGGCGTTCTTTTGCTATGATCTGTTTTGCGGAATGACTGTCATATGCCTGCAGGATCCTGAAGATGCCTAGGCTCCTCCAGTCGATGTTTTTTTCAAGCAGGTCGATAGTAGAGATGTCGTTATCGCAGAGCAGGATCTTCATAAGTGTAAACCTCCGATCAATATTCCGGTGGTCATCATTTTGGTTTCAGAAGAGTCGGAATCAAAATCAGATATCCTGCGAAAGTGAAATTATTGGCTTTGACAAATCATATATTTGAATCAAGAGCAATTTTATCATATCGACCGAAGCACAGTCAATTATGGCAAATAAACCGGAGGTTACTATATTGCAAATGAATGATTCTTTTTTGTCATTGCAGGATTTCTCCGATATGCTACAATTTAGTTGAATTCATTAATCAGATTTTGGTAACCGGTTACAACGAGATTCGTCCCGAAAAACAGACAAAAGTTAAGCGAAAGGAGGAAAAATGATGCGTTTCATTTACAAAATGCGGATATTATTGCTGGTTGTTTTGTTAATCGTTTATTTCTTGGCTGGTTGCGCTGAAACAGCAGCGCCCGAAGAGACACCCGTTACTGCAAAGCCCGAGGTGAGCGCAAGTATTTCAGATGACAAATCTGCACCGACAGAGAAGGACAGCATTTATCCTCTGACAGAGGAGCCTGTCACCCTGACCTGTTGGTGGCCGCTCGAAAACAACATCACTACTGTCTGTACCGATTTGGCTGAGAATACCTACTTCAAAATTGTGACCGATCTCACAAATGTACATATCAAATTCGTTCACCCCACGGTGGGTGGAGAATCGGAAATCTTCAACCTGATGCTGGCTAGCGAGAAGCTGGAAGACATGGTGCGCAACTTCGGGTCATACTACACTCGCGGTCTGGACGATGCCATTGAGAATGGTTATCTGGTGGACCTGATGGACTATCTGGAATATATGCCATATATGAATGCTGCCCGAACCGAAAGCCGAGAGGTTGAAGTGCAAAGCTTGACCGACTCCGGTTATCTCGCAGGCGTTCCAACCATTTTCACCCAGACCCAGACATATGTCAACGGGCTCTTTGCCAGAAAGGACTGGATGGACGCGCTGGGATTCGATGAGCCGGATACCATAGCGGAAATGGAAGAGATGCTCACCGCAATGAGGGATAATTATGCCCCCAACGGTCCCCTCTATAATAATTCCATGTTGTCTGCGGGCCTTGAGTTGAGCTTCAATATCACCAGCCATTCCAGATCTCCTTTCATGCTGAAGGATGGAAAAGTGGTTGCCTCGATCCTGCAACAGGGATATAAGGATTATATCTCAACGATGCACGACTGGTATGAAAAGCGCCTCATGTGGCAGGACTTCCTCTCCGACAATATGTTTATCACCTACTTTAACAGCAAGGCCAAGCTGCTCAACGGTGAATTCGGTGTTACCTATGACTGCTTTGTCTATCTGGATGAGTACAACGAACTGGGTGTTGGCGATAATTTCAAGCTGATCCCCATCAAGAACCCGGTCTTCAATAAGGGAGACACCATCCATGTCAACGGTATGATGGCGCAGAGCAAAGTCACGCAGTGCGCAGTGGGTATCACTACCGACTGTGTAAATATCCCGCTGGCCTGCCAGTTCTGGGACTACGGCTTCACACCCGAGGGCTCGATCCTTGCCAACTACGGTGTCGAGGGCGAGACGATGTACTTTGACGCGAACGGAGAACCCCAGTACTTGCCTGAGACCCTCAAGCCTTCAGAGCCCGGCTGGAACTTCTACCTGATGCAGAACGTAAAGATGCTTCAGAACGCTCCCTATCTGCGCGACGGAATGCGCGAGATGAAGAGCGTTTCCGAGGATACCGCCCTGTGCGGAATTGCCTGGGTGGAGGGGACCGACGGAGAATATATCCTACCGCCTGTTACGCTTACCGCGGACGAAGGTGCGGTCAGGGCTACTATCATGAACGAGATCAATACATATGTAAGCGAGAACCTTGTCCGTTTCATAACCGGCGAGAAGCCTATGAGCGAGTGGGATGATTTTATCGATCAGATCAGGAAAATGGGCATCGATCAGGTCATCGAGGTATACGAAGCAGCACTTACCCGTTACTACAACCGCGGGAAGTAACATGATTTAAATCACAATTCCTTTCCACGGGAGCAAAATTTGAAGGGCTGTAGCAAAACGAAAATGCTGCAGCCCTTTGCTTGAATGAAACTGTTATAAAGTACGTTGCTAAGCCCGCATTTTTTGAGATAAGCGAGCAATAAATCATATAGGAAAGCTCGGGAACCGACTTTATTTTTTCAGAGATGGAGATTAAGAGATGGAGATAAAGTTGTGTTAAAGCGGTAATAAAGCTGAAATAACGTAGGAGATTAAGTGGATATGTAGCAGAGATGAAGCGGAGATAAAGTTGAGATAAAGCGAAGATAAAGCAGTTTAACTTCAACTATGCGTTAATTACAAATATGAATTTGAGATATTTTGATTTCATTGCAGGGCATTTTTCGATATGATATACTATGCTACATCATGCTACATCACCGATTCATGTGCCGACTTTGATGATAGCGGGTGTGCAGGACAACATTATCAGTCAAAGGCAATGTTCCGTTTCGCATGCGCGGTGCCGCGGGCAAAGACGATTTTCTACCAGGACGGATCTCATATTGTCCACGCATGAGTACAGGGAGAGCGGGTAAAAGGACATCCTGCGGTTTCTTGAGGAAGTCGAAGAAGGGCTGTGGTAATACGAGAGTGACAAGCAAGAAGGTTTCAAAATCACAATGAAAACGAACATAGAGTAAACATATACCTGACATATAACTTATAACATACATAAGAGCATTGAGCATACATATTGAACATACATAAATAAAGACAAAGGAGAGCCGAAATTTGGTACAAGCAAAAAAGACAGAGAAGTTGTGGAATTTTAACTACATTTATCTGCTGATACTCAGCGCATTGACATCAACGGCATTTTACATGGTGGCGCCAGTGGTTTCAAAATACGCACTGACATTGGGCGCGGACTTCACATTAGCGGGAACCGTCACAGGTATCTTCTCAATAACGGCGCTTGTCGTAAGGCCTTTCAGCGGTGTGATCGCCGATAAGCTGAACAAGAAATGGGTCATGATATTTTCAACGGTAACGATTGCATTTTCGGTGTTGTGTTACTCGGTTGCCGGTAACGTTGCGATGCTTTTGGCGTTCAGAATAGCTCACGGAATAGCTTTTTCACTGAGCGGCACGACAAACATAGCTTTTGCCAGCACTTTTATACCGGAGAACCGATTGGGCGAAGGCATCGGGTATTTGGGCCTGGGCAACATACTGTCAACAGCTATCGGACCTGCATTAGGACTTTGGGTCATCGAAAACTTCGGGTATGACTGGTGCTTTTATACAGCTTTCTTTATCTCTTTGACGGCAGCAGCCCTGATGCTGTTAATACGCTATAAACCTGATGCAGGGAAAGGGAATAATGATGGATCCGCTGAGACGGGAAAGAAGGCAGGATTCAGGATCAGGTTTAGTGATATCATAGAAGTAAAACTGCTTCCCCTTGCCTTTTTCGGAGGGCTGTTCTCGCTGACAAACGGTCTCGTGAGCTCCTTTATTGCCATAATGGGAGACCAGCGCGGGATCGGGAACGTAAGCATTTTCTTCACGATAAACGCCATCATGCTCCTTATAATCAGGCCGTTTAGCGGGAAACTCAATGACAAAAAGGGTGTATCTTTCGTACTGATCCCCGCGTATATCTTTGCGGCAGCCGCCATGGCTTTGCTTGCGGGCGCAAAATCGACATGGGTAGTGGCGCTTGCGGGTGCCCTCAAAGCTGTCGGCCAGGGATCCGGTCAGCCGGCAATACAGGCTGAATGCATCAGGAAACTTCCCGACAGGCGGGGAGTCGCCACAAGTACATTCTACGTCGGCGCCGATGTAGGGCAGGGACTTGGCCCTGTTATCGGAGGTGCAGTTTCTTCAGCTTTTGGATTTGGCGCGATGTTCGGCGGCACGTGCGTTTTGATGCTGCTTGCAATGTTGGTTTACATGAGGGTGGATAGAAAGAAAATAAGGTCATAACTGCTGCGTCTTTTGGAGGGAAGCGGCGTCATTTGGTGGAAATAATTAAGATACGGTAGAATATTATCCACGTTATCCACTGCAAAAGGGCTGACGTACATAAAAAGCCATTGCGGCATTATACCGAGTATGCAACCTTTCGAAAGGTGAAACGGTTAATGCTTGCAATGGCTTATAGTATCTTGTTGTCGGAAGTTAATTTTATCAGCAGCGGTTTATACGTTATCTAAATCCACCGCCATTGAAAACAATCGTTAAAATATCCTAAGCAACCTCTTCACAGAATTTCCAACGCAACTCCATCACAGATTCAATACGTCCCTCAAATATACTCTCGAAACCTCGGCTGAATGGAAGTTGCAGACCTCCGGACGGTCCAGCTCAACGCACAAAATTCCGTCGTATCCCACTTCCTCCAACGCTGCCTTGACAGCGGGGAAGTTTATGGTGCCATGGCCGAGTGCACGGAATGTTGCCATTTTGCTTGCCCCTTCGGCCTTGGACAACGCATATGTATCCACGTCTTTCAGATGCATATATGCGATCCTGTCGCCGTACTGGCGGATCAAATCGACAGGGTCGATGCCTGCTAGAGTGGTATGAGCGGTATCAAAGCAGAAGGATACATACTCAGGATCGGTGTGGGCGGCAAAATAGTCAATGTCGCTCTGCCAGAACACGCAGGTTCCGTAGTGCGGATGGAAGCATACCGTTATGCCGCGCTCTTTTGCGTAGGCGCCCAGCTTATTGGCGATCTCACATGTCTTGTCTATCATCTCGGTATTGGTCGGGCGCTCGATGGGTCCGTCGTCTAAGAAACCGGCGTTTTGGCAGTTATACCATTTTCCGCCTATAGCCGCAAGGAAGTCTATCTGCTTTTTCGCGATTTCCAATGATTTTTCCACGTCAAAGGTAAAGTGGCCATAGAGATTGACGAGCTCCACGCCGCAATCGTTCGTGAGCTTCACCAACTCGCCGGGGTCGTCCGCGTAAAAGTCGCGGATGAATGCGAAGTTTTCCACATAATCATATCCCAGGTATTTGCACTCGCGAAACGACTGTTCAAGCTGCCTTTTTGCTGTCTGCGGATCTCTGCCTGTTATCCATGTCCAACCCGTATATGCTGCTTTCATTGTTATGACCTCCGCTTCTAATTAGTATGAATTATTAATCATCAAGGATGCCGTGCATGGTATCGTTCGACATGGGGGCTGTACGATCATACTTGGTCTTAAGCGGTATATATGTGCCGCTCTCGCATGATTTTGAAAAGCTTGTCAGTATCTCAAGCACGTGATGCTGCTGCTGGTGACTGGCTCTGAAATCCCGCCCTGTGCGGATGGCTTTGCACATGTCCGCAAGGCCCAGCCCACGGGAGTTTTCGGAGTAATCGAACAGCAGCGGCATTTCTTTGTATCCGTCGTAGAAGTTCGGGATCGTCTTTCGCATCAGCCCGGGATCCGTCTTTGGTGCCGCGGCCATATCTTCGGGACGGTACAGAAGGACCGGGCCGCCGAATGTATTGGGGTCGGGTACGACCAGGGTGCCGCGGGTGCCGTACACCTCAAATCTCGCCTGGGCATGGGGAGGATAATGGACGTCGAAAGTCGTGAATATCTGTGCGATCGCGCCGTTGGAGAAATGGATGTTGCCCGTCAGGTAAGTGTCGACGTCAACATCGACTATCTCGCCGCGGTGCGGTTCTGAAGTGATGACCCTCTGCGCGAAAGATTTCTTTGTCATGCCCATAACGCCTTTGGCTTCACCGATCAACTGCACAAGAGCGGTCACATAATACGGACCCATATCCAGCATGGGCCCCCCGCCGCGCTTATAATAAAACTCGGGGTCGGGATGCCATGTCTCATGTCCGTGGCACACCATCGCGCAGTTGGCGCCTATGACGTCACCGATCATGCCGTTGTCGATCAAATAGCGCGCCGTTTGGATACCTGCGCCCATAAAGGTGTCCGGCGCTCCGCCGAGCTTCAAACCTCTTTCTTCAGCGAGTGCGACAAGCTCATCCGCTTCTTCCATGTCCACTGCCAAGGGTTTCTCCGTATAAACGCTTTTGCCATGCAGGAGCGCCTGCTTCGTAACTTCATAATGCTCGTAAGGGCGGGTGAGGTTGAGGATGACCTCCACTTCCGGGTCCCTGAATGCCTCGTACATATCGGCGTAAATTTTCGGAGTGGGAACTTTTAACCCTTTTTGCTGCTCTTCCCTGACGTATGCAACACCCTTTTCCGCCCTCTCCGGTATCAGATCGCATACGCCGACAAGCTCCACTTCACGAAAAGTATGGATGATGTTCCTGATATAGATGCCGCTTATTGCACCCACGCCGATAATTGCAACTTTGACCGGTTTTGAACTGCTCATGGACATCATTCCTTTCCTGATATTATTTTTTCAAGGCTTAAAAGACCAAATTTTAGTTATCTCTGCTTGTACTATAACACATATTGCTATAAAATACATGTCAAAAGGTGATAAAATTGTGCCAAAAGTTGCGGTATTCTTTATTATGATGACAGGGCCTTGAAAGTGGTGATATTTTGAAAGCTTTCCTTGAAACCCGGGAAGAGAAGTTCCTTGCCCAGAAATCACGGGGTTTTTCATTCCCTCTGCATCTTCATCCCCAATTGGAACTTCTGCTGGTACGCTCGGGTGAACTGACAATTTATGTACGAGACCGGGCTGAGACTTTGACTGCGGGAAGTCTCGCTGTCATTTTTCCGAACCAGATCCATAGCTACAGCGAAACCGACTTTCCGGAAAGTCATATCACCATGGTAATATCCGATCTCGCTTATACCGGAGGTTATATCGACAAATTGATGAATCACCACCCGGAGGACCCCTTTATTAGTGTGAAACAGCTCCATCCGAATATCTTCTATGCCATGGAAGAAATGGCAAAGGAATATCAGGCGGATAGGAACAGTGCCGTATATGCGCCGCTGATCCAACTGGTGATCGCTCGTGTTTTGCCGGACCTTGTTCTTAAACGAAACCGCAGCTCCGATTATCAGGAGCTTACATGGAAGATCGTCCATTATGTGAATGAACATTTTTATGAACCCCTGACACTGGAAAGCGTGGCGCGTGAAATCGGCGTAAACAAGTATCATCTGTCCCGGGTATTCTCCGAAAAAATCGGTCAGAACTTTCGTTCATACTTATCGGGCATCCGACTTTCCTACGCATGCAGCATGCTGTCGGAAACCAATCGTTCAGTAAGTGACATTGCCGAAGAATCGGGCTTCGAGAGCCAGCGCACATTCTTCAGGGTTTTTCAAAGCAAGTATGGCACCACTCCGCTGAAATATCGGGTGGCTATACAGAAAGTCAAATCTGGCACATAAAGTTCATCCGATAAAGCTCCTTCAGAATAAACGACCTAAATATCGGTATCCTATATCTCAGCTCCCCCGGTTCAATGCCGGGGATTTTTTTCTTTTCTTTTTGAGATGTCGTGGTATAATAAAGTCTATTGTAAAAATAAAAGGATATGGAGACGAGTTAATGAAAGAAAAAAGCTTAATAAACGATTTGACGACGGGAAGCGTGAGCAGGACCCTGGTCAAATTTGCTTACCCTTTGATGCTGTCTAATTTGCTTCAGACAGTATACAACATGGTTGACATGATCGTGGTAGGCCAGTTCGTGGGTAAAGTAGGTCTTTCCGCGGTATCCATAGGCGGAAACCTTCTTCACCTGTTGACTTTCATTGCCATGGGATTTTCTAGCGCAGGCCAGGTATTGATTTCCCAGTATGTTGGTGCCGGTGATAAGAAAGCGATCAGCCGGACGATAGGAACGATGTTTACCTTCGTTCTCTCATGCGCCATTGTTATGACAGTTGTTTGCTGCATTTTTGCAAAGCAGCTGCTGGCATTTATGAACACACCGTCAGAGGCATTCAAATTCGGGTTGGACTATAGCGTAACCTGTTATGCTGGCCTGTTTTTCATATACGGGTATAATCTTGTAAGTGCTGTTTTGCGTGGTATGGGGGACTCGAAGCACCCGTTTATTTTCATTGCTACAGCCGCAGTGACTAATCTTGTGCTTGACATTCTTTTCATAGCGGTTTTCAAGTGGGAAGTCTTCGGAGCGGCCTTTGCCACCGTTATAAGTCAGGGTGTAAGCTTCATATGGGCTGTAATATTCCTCTACAGACACAGGGAAGAGTTCAACTTTGACGTGAAGCTGTCCAGCTTTGGCATTGATAAAAATATCTTCAAACGCCTTGCAAAGCTGGGCCTTCCGATGTGCTTGCAGAGCGCGGCAATATCCTTCTCGATGCTGTTTGTCAACTCCTTTATCAACGCTTATGGTGTTGTGGCGTCTGCCGTTACGGGTATCGGCAATAAACTCGGCAACATTACGAGCGTCATCTCACAGGCTCTCAGCGTAGCGGGGGCTGCAATGACAGGCCAGTGCCTTGGAGCGGGGAAACACGAAAGGATACCGAAAATCGTTGGCACTTCGTTGGCTATCAACCTGGTATTTTCGATTTTCCTGAGCCTCGCAACCGTACTTTTCCCTAAATCGATTTTTGGCATGTTCAATAATGAGGCTGAAGTTCTTGAGATGGCTATAAGCTATATACCGTGTGCAGTCCTGCTATACATCGGTGCTGCTTTCCGTTCACCGTTTATCAGCCTTATAAACGGAAGCGGCCAGTCGAAGCTAAACCTTGCCGTCGGTCTACTGGACGGTGTGATTTCTCGCATCGGCCTGGCTTTGCTGCTTGGTATCACATTCAACTGGGGGATCAAGGGCTTCTGGTATGGCCACGCATTTGCCGGATTCGTGCCGTTCCTGATCGGCGGTGTCTACTTTATTTCGGGCAAGTGGAAGGAAAAGAAGCTCATAATACATTAGACTTTGATGCCGGTCAGACTATGATTACCGCGCGGTAAAAGAGGACATATGATCATTCGGGTCAAATGCGGACTGGAATTAGCGGATGGATAAATATAAATATGATGATTGATTGAGGCTTTATGTTTCTCTGCAATCTGCCTGAGATTATTATATAAATGATATGGCTAAATATAGAAAAGGTTGGAAGCGGTTATTGCTTTCAACCTTTGTTTTTTATACAATAAATTCGATATAACTTATGAAGATATTCGAATAGGATTTTATATAAGTAAGCAAAAAGTGGAGCAAATATTGTTGTTGCAGAGTCTAAATAATAGCAGGGTCTATTAATAAGATAAGCTTTATCACAGTTATATGATATTTGATAACAGGGTGCGTGTCGGAGCGCTCGTCAAAGGACAGGATTACTTTGTCCGTGTAGATGCTTTCAACGAGTCAGGAATTACATAGGGCAAAACCATAAAACTCGGTTCCGTATAATCCGTATAATATTTTCAGTACGGGCCCGTCTTTTGTGTTTTTAGCAACTACATGCCGGAAGTCTTTTAGCAATGCCCGCTTATAGCGGCTTAACTTAAAATTTATGAAGGGAGAAATCAAAATGAAAGCTGAAATCAACCTGGTAACGATCTGGACGGAAGACATTGAAAGGATGAAAGACTTTTATACACGGGTCCTTGGGTTCAAAATCAAAAGTGACCTGGGCGGGTACGTCGAGTTTGAGAGCAACGGTGTACGCTTTGCCATCTGTGTGAGAAAAACGATGTATGACTATAGTGATGAGTATAGAAAGGCAGCGACAGGGCAGGCTTTCGAACTCGCATTTCCATGTGATGATCCCAATGATGTGGATGCTTCTTATAATAAGCTGATCGAGTTGGGAGCAACGCCTGTCTGTCCGCCCGCAAATATGCCGTGGAACCAAAGGACCGCGCTTTTTGCCGATCCTGACGGGAACATTCACGAAATCTTTGCTGACATCGCTTAGTGGTAAGACTTCATATAGTGGAAACAACGACAGGGTTTTAATATATTTTACTTAATATATCAGAGAAAAGGGGAAACTATATGACGATCAGAGAACTGTGTGATGCAATTGAACTGCAAAACGAGATAAGGGGCGACGTTATATCATATTATGAAAGTCCGGATTTTAAGGAAGCACTTATAAAGATAAACGAGATCACGGATAATGGCAGCAATATTATCGGCGAGATCCAAAAGGTGTTTGAAGTTTTGGCGCCGGATGACAGAAATGTAAAAATGCTGACGTATATGCTGCATTGCGCGCTGGTGGCGCATGACGAATATGAGCAGCTCGGGATAACGGACGATATTTTTGTTGCCACGATGCGCTGCTTTACCCGCTTTATCGGTGAATGCTTCGTCAAGACCGGGGTCTATGCCTTTGACAGGGCATGGTGGACCGGAAGACAGGTTTCAATGAAGCTTTTCAGGATCGGTGAGCTTGAATATGAGATGACGAGCTGGAACGAGGAGCCGGTCATCAGCATACATATTCCATCCGATTCGGATGTTTCAAGGGATAGATGCGTGGAGTCCATAAGGCGGGCGAAGGATTTCTTCGCCAGGTATTATCCGGAGTATTCTGGCTGCAAGTATATTTGCGACTCATGGCTGCTGTCCCCGGAGCTGAAGAAGCTTCTGCCCGAAACGTCGAGAATAATCGGCTTCCAGGACATGTTTGACATAGTTGAATTAAAGCCCGATTCGGAAAGCTTTATAGAGTGGGTATATAAGATGGACTCGTTCGAATTTGTACAGCAGGAGGACGAGTCAGGCAAAACGAAGTTAGTATACCAGAAGAAAAAGATCGATTTTGACCGGTTGCCCGAAAATACTTCACTGCAGAGAAACATCAAGGCGCACATCAAAGCCGGTGGAAAAATAGGCGACGCCTTTGGGATTTTGAAGGAGATCTGACTCGGGTCATAATAATTAGCAACCGGACAAAACGAACTGACCAATGAGCTTTTCGTCATCATACCATGCGCTTATCATTATCACACCATCTCACGACCATGCTTTTAATTATCACACCATTCCACACCATGCATATGAAGACAAGAGCAAAGAGAAACGAATAAATATCCATTATTGCACATGTTGGGAAATATTGCATTGTTATGTTGATTTCCGTGTCAAAAAATAGTATAGTGATTATACAACATAGCAAGTCGGGAGCTATTTTTAAGGAGGTCATAATATGAAGTTCTTTAAGTGTGAAGTATGCGGAAATATGGTGGAACTGATCAAGGCAAGCGGAGCACCTATGTCGTGCTGCGGTCAGAAAATGACGGAACTTATTCCCGGCACTGTTGACGCTTCATTGGAGAAGCATGTACCGGTTTATACTGTGGAAGACAATCTGGTAAGTGTAAATGTAGGTTCGATAGACCATCCGATGGTCCCCGAACATTATATTGAATGGATAGCGCTTGAAACCAAATTTGGATTCCAGAGAAAGCACCTCAATCCCGGCGAAGCGCCTCACGCCACATTTGCCCTTGTAGACGGCGACGAAGTCGTTGCGGTATATGAATACTGCAACCTGCACGGCCTGTGGAAGAGCTAGTAACTACAGAATAGTAAAACTTTATTAAAGATAAACTGCCTTCGACTGTTGATTGGTCGAAGGCAGTTTTGTGATATTGGCGAAAATAAATCACGGCATATTGCGTACTAAAATACCGTCAGTATAACTTTCCCTTGTTGGGCTATTCATGCCACGCGTTTAACGCGTGGTTTTGATTTTGAGCAACTTTTTATTTTGTGTGGAGTAACCTTGGCGCGTAACCGGGCAGAGAAGACCTCCTTGACTATTAAGAAAGTCAAAAGATGCCGCGGGAAAAGTTTCGACCCGATGGGAGCCGAAATTCGGAAACTGAAAGCTTCTTCTATATTTCGCCTAAAAGAATGATAATTCAACATGATATCCTTGTCCTGTTTTGACAATTATTTCATTGAAAATCGTATATATTTGTGTCGGGTCGAATTAAAAACCAAAAAGACCAGCTAATTAAAGTCAAGAGCTTTTTTTGAAAAATAAAAGAATTTTTCAAAAAACACATGAGCTAAAAA
>ENA-OWOZ01001248-OWOZ01001248.1-bioreactor-metagenome-genome-assembly--contig:-NODE-1248-length-24574-cov-7.607462_pt1 | contig 24574 bp, 37 predicted proteins | sample MGYA00238140_ERZ651804 | MGnify/ENA primary metagenome ERZ651804 (study PRJEB26910, sample SAMN07631232) | bioreactor metagenome | isolation source: Switchgrass digestor | place: USA: Dartmouth... | reverse complement strand
TCTTGGGTGATGCTTCAAGAACATTGGATGCTTATGAACTTGGAAATCAACTTGATGGTATTTATAGTGGTGTTGATGATACAGCATTTAATACAGCAGCAATGAAAGATTCAATGGAAATTACAGAAGAAGAATTGAAATATTTAAGAGATATAGCTGAACAAGAAGCAATTAACCGTTATACTACTGCTGAAATTACTATTGAAATGAATAATGAAAATCATATTGCTTCCACCATGGATTTAGATGGTGTCGTTTCTTACCTTGAAGAAAAGGTATATGAAACTATGGAAGTTGCAGCGGAAGGGGTGTATGAGTAATGGCATATAACATGTATTTGGATGGTGTGTTGTTACCTATCACCCCATCCAAAATTCAAACTAAAATAAAGAATCAAAATAAAACCATCAATTTAATTAATGATGGTGAAATTAATATTTTGAAATCTCCTGGATTAACTGAAATTTCTTTTGATGTATTGCTTCCACAAGTTAAATATCCTTTTGCAATATATCCAAATGGATTTAGACAAGCTGATTTTTATTTGAATAAATTTGAAGAATTAAAGATTAATGGAACAGTATTTCAATTTATTTGTTCAAGGGTTTCCCCTGCTGGGAACCTTTTATTTGATACTAATATGAAAGTGACCCTTGAAGATTATAGAATTCTTGAAGATGCAACACAAGGTTTAGATATAAAAGTTAGAGTTAATTTAAAGCAATATAAAGATTATGGAACAAAAACAGTAAATATTGTTACTAAACCAAAAGAAGTAACCACTAAACCAGTTGTAGTTGCAAGTGTTTCAACTCCAAGACCAGCAGAAACAGCACCAAAACCAAAAACTTATACAGTTGTAAAAGGTGACACCCTTTGGAATATTGCAAAAAAGAACCTTGGGAATGGTGCAAGATATACTGAAATATACAATTTAAATAAAGATAAAATTAAAAATCCAAATTTGATTTATCCTGGTCAAGTTCTCACTTTGCCAAGTTAAAGGGGGTTGAATTGATTGGATGATGTTAAACTTTTAATTCAAAATGGAAATACAATTTATTCCCCCATTGTAGAAGAAGGCATCAGTTTAGAATTAAATAGAAAAGGTTCACCAGGAAGGCTTGATTTTACGGTTGTTAATGATGGAAATATTAATTTTCAAGAAGGAAACCCTGTAAGGCTGGAAGTTGGAAAAACAAAAGTATTTTATGGATTTGTTTTCACCAAGAAACGGGATAAGGGTAAAAGAATTAAAGTTACAGCTTATGACCAATTAAGGTATTTTAAAAACAAAGACACTTATGTTTATTCAAATAAAACTGCAACTGAATTGATTAAAATGATTGCAGCAGACTTTAATCTTCAAGTTGGAAGTTTAGAAGATACTGGTTTTAAAATTGCTTCCAGGATTGAAGATAATAAAACTTTATTTGACATCATTCAAACTGCTTTAGATATAACCCTTCGTGAAAGAAAAAAATTATTTGTTCTCTATGACGATTTTGGAAAACTTACACTAAAAAATATTGAAAACATGAAATTAAATCTATTGATTGATGAAGAAACAGGTGAAAATTTTGATTATACTTCCAGCATTGACACTAATACTTATAACAAAATTAAGTTGTCTTACAACAATGAAGAAACTGGGAAAAGGGAAATTTATATTGCCCAAGATTCAATAAATATAAATAATTGGGGCGTTCTTCAATACTTTGATACTCTTGAAAAAGGTGAAAATGGAAAAGTAAAAGCTGATGCCCTTCTTTCTCTTTACAATAAAAAAAGTCGTAACCTTATTATAAAAAATGCTTTTGGTGATGTGCGGGTTCGTGCTGGTTCTGCACTTGTTGTTATGTTAAATCTTGGTGATATAGTGGTTAATAACTTTATGATGGTTGAAAAAGTAAAACATGTTTTTAATGAAAGGTATCATGTAATGGATTTAACTTTACGAGGGGGTGACTTTATTGCCTAATTTAGTTGAACTGATGAAAAAGGCAGCATTGCAAGCAGTTGAAAATTCAATGCCAACAGGAATATTTTTTGGAACAGTTGTCACCACTTCTCCACTAAAAATAAATGTTGAACAAAAAATGATATTGGATGCTTCAAATTTAGTGCTTACCAGTTTGGTAAGCACTTTTAATGTAGATATGACAATGGAACATTTTACTGAAGAAACCAGCGGTGGTTCAGGTTATGGTGCTTTTGACACTCATAAGCATGAATATAAAGGCAGAAAGAAATTTACAGTTCACTTGGGACTTTCTCCTGGTGAAAAGGTTATTCTTTTAAGGGTTCAAGGTGGTCAGAAATATATTGTGTTGGATAGGGTGAGGTGATAAATATGATTCCTAATATTAATGATGATTTGATAAATGATTTTGAATATGAAGAACTTCCAACAAAAACTTTTAAATTAAATATCCCTTCCAACACCATAATTGGCTTTACTGATGGACTTGAAGCAATGAAGCAAGCAATATTTCTCATTCTCAATGTTCAACGATATAAACACATAATTTATAGCTGGAATTATGGAATTGAAATAGAAGATTTATTTGGACAACCAATTTCATTTGTTCTTCCTGAATTAAAAAGAAGAATTACTGAAGCTTTATTGCAAGATACAAGAATTACTGGTGTTGAAAACTTTTCTTTTGAGATAAAGAAAGGAAAAGTTCATGCAACATTTACAGTGAACACTATTTATGGTGATGTGGAAGCAGAAAAGGTGGTGAATTTGTGATGTATGAGGATATTACTTATGAACTTATTCTTCAGCGAATGATTGACAGGGTGCTTGCACAAAATCCAAACATTGATACCAGGGAAGGTTCAATTATTTATAATGCCCTCGCCCCTGCTGCTGTTGAATTGCAAAATATGTATATCCAGCTTGACACCATATTGAATGAATCCTTTGCGGATACTCAAACCAGGGATTATTTAATCAAAAGATGTGCTGAAAGAGGTATAATTCCTGAACCAGCAACCAAAGCAATTCTAAAGGGTGAATTTAATATTGATGTTCCAATTGGTTCAAGATTTTCACTGGATATGTTGAATTATATAGTAATAGAAAAAATTTCAGATGGTATTTTCAAGCTTGAATGTGAAACTCCTGGAAGTGAAGGAAATCAACAATTTGGAACACTTATTCCCATTGATTATATTGAAGGATTGACCAGTGCTGAATTGACTGAACTTCTTATTCCTGGTGAAGATGAAGAAGATACAGAAAGTTTAAGAGAAAGATATTTTAACAGTTTAAAATCTCAATCTTTTGGTGGAAATATTGCTGATTATAAAGAAAAAACAAAGCAACTTCCAGGTGTTGGGGGCGTTAAAGTTTATCCTGTTTGGAATGGTGGGGGAACTGTGAAACTTGTCATTATTGATTCAACCTACAATGTGCCAAGTTCAACCCTCATTGATGCGGTTCAAACAGCAGTTGACCCAATTCAAAACCAAGGAAAAGGGGTTGGATTTGCCCCAATTGGTCATGTAGTTACTGTTGAAGGGGTAAGTGCAACCACAATTAATATAAATACAAACATCACTTACCAAGAAGGCTGGACATGGGCTGATATTGAACCTTATGTTCATAAAGCTATTGATGATTACTTTTTTGAATTGGCTTCATCTTGGGAAAATGAAAATAATTTGATAGTTAGAATCAGTCAAATTGAAACAAGAATTCTTAATATTGCAGGTGTAGTAGATATTGAAAATACAACTATCAATGGGCAAGCACAAAATTTTGTTTTGGGGGCTGATAATATCCCAGTGAGGGGTGAAGTCATTGGATAGAAATTTAATTGATTACCTTCCTCAAGTATTGAAAGAAGTTAGGGAATTGAAATTACTACTTCAAAGTGAACAAGTTGAAATTGCTAATTTATGGGGTTCAATTGATAATGCCTTAAATGACCAATTTGTCATTGATGCAACTGAATATGGTGTTAAAAGATGGGAAAAAATTCTTGGAATTATCCCAAAAGCAACTGAACCATTAGATGCAAGGAAGTTTAGAATTTTAACCAGGTTAAATGAACAACTTCCCTATACTATGAGAACATTAAAGCAGCAATTGGAAGCATTATGTGGGAAAGATGGTTATTCAATTGAACTTTATAATGATGCTTATACTATTGAAGTAAAAGTTAATTTGATTGCTAAAAGTAACTTTGATGATGTAGATGCTTTATTGCAAAGGGTCATTCCTGCAAATATGATTATTGATTTAAGACTAATTTACAATCAACACTTAACATTGAAACAGTTTACACATGCCCATTTGCAAACTTATACACATAATCAATTAAGAAGTGAGGTATTAGAATAATGGCTGATAAAACTACTAATTACAATTTAATAAAACCAACACCTGATGATTTTTATGATATTGAAGTTTTTAATGAAAATGCTGACATTATAGATGCTGAATTGAAAAAACTCAATGATAATAAAGTTGATAAGATTGAAGGAAAAGGACTTTCAGCTAATGACTATACTGATGAAGAAAAGGAAAAGCTTGAAAACATTGAAGAAAATGCACAAGTTAATGTAATTGAAAAGATTAAGGTTAACGGTGTTGAAGTAACCCCTGTTTCTAAAGAAGTTAATATTTATGTTCCTGATGAAACAGAAATTATAGACAATTTGACCAGCACAGATGCTACTTCAGCACTATCGGCAGCACAAGGAAAAATTTTAAAAGACTTAATGGATAATCATATTGATAATGAAATTAATACTGAAGAAGGGGTTCATGGAATAAGGTGGTTTAATGATAAACTTGAATTTTTTGATGGTTCAGATTGGATTGAAATTGAAACTGGTGGCGGTGGTGTTCCTCCATCTAATGTTATCAATCCATCCATCATTGTTGGGAATTCCCAACTTACAATTAAATGGGATGACCCTGAAGATACTGTTGTTGATGGTCAACTTATTTCTACTTGGGCGGGAACAAAGCTTGTAAGAAAAGCTGGAAGTTACCCAACTAATGAAAAAGATGGGATTGTTCTTGTTGACAATAAAGTAAGGGGTGCTTATTCTTCAACTGGATTTGTTGATTCAGGACTAACTAATGGGGTGACTTATTACTATCAACTATTTCCATATTCTGACCAAGGTGCAGTAAATAGAAATGAAGCAAATAGGCTTTCTGGCACACCACAACCTTATAAAATTTATGGTGTAGCAATTGACCTTACAAATAGCAACCCTGAAAAAGCAGTAACATATACAGATGATGCTGTTGGTATGACTGGTGGGGATGTTGCTTGGGATAATATGAACATATTCAAAGACATTAAGCCATGCATACTGAAGAATGGAATTGTTCAATACTATTTAGACCCCAACGATTTCACAAAAAAGGCTGATGGTACACCAGCAGATATTGAAAGTGGTAATGATGGGGATGTAATGATTGAAATTCCCAAGACAGGATTTTTAATATCAACTGTCGGAAACATTTTAACTGTAAAAGTAACAGATGACCCAAACAATCCTAATTTCAAATATTATGCACATTCCAGGGCTACTGAAGGCGATAGGTCAAAACTTTACATTGGGGCTTACCTGGGTTGGAAAGATGGCGGTAATAAATTAAGAAGTTTGAGTGGTAAAACACCAACTGCTGACCAAACGATTGGAACATTCAGAACACAAGCCCAGGCTAATGGTGCAGGTTATGACTTGGTTTCCTTCTACCCTTTGACTTTACTTCAATGCTTATACTTAATTAGGTATAAAAATCTTGATTCCCAAACTGCACTTGGTAGGGGTTATGTAGATGGAAATAGTGCTGCAACTAATACTGGTGGAACGAATGCAAAAGGAATGTTCTTTGGAGAAACAACAGGTAAGCAACAAATGAAATTCCTGGGGATTGAAGATTTTTGGGGCAACCTTCGTTGGTGGATTGATGGGCTGTATAGTGATGATAATAGAAATATTAAGACTGCTTTTCAAAACTTTAATGACACAGGAAGCGGTTACACTGATAGAGGTCAAGGGGCAACATCAGACATAAGTGGTTATATGAGTAAACCACAAGGGACAAGTCAAACAGGATTCATTGCAAAAGAAGTTAGTGGTTCAGCTTCAACTTACTTTTGTGATTACGCTGATTTGTGCGCTTCCCGCTTGCCTAGTTTCGGTGGTTATTGGACTGATGGTTCTGATGCGGGTGCTTTCTATTGGTATGTGTCTTATGCCCCTTCGAATCGTAGTCGGTATCTCGGCGGGCGCTTGGTGTATGTACCCCCTGTTGCTGCGTAACTTGAAAATTTAATATAAATTGGGCAAGCAGTCTGACCCTTTACAGGGTATAACCACAAAACAAGAGAAAGCTTAATCGGATTACTCAATTAGGCAGTAATTGGAATAATGGTTCTAATGCGGGTACTTTCTATTGGAATGTGAATAATACCCCTTCGAATCGTAATCGGAATATCAGCAGGCACTTAGTAAATGCACAAAACAGCATCCTTGAAACACAGGGTGCTGTTCTATTTTATAAACCATGTGTGAAGCTGCTTGCCCTGCCTCTCGGCAAAACATAAAAAGAATGATTAGACTGTATTGGTAAATTTGAAATTAGCTTTTCAAATTGAAGATTTGGTCTGATTGTGCATACAAAGGAAGTTCAACATATATGAAACGACATATTCACCCACTTAATAACCCAAATTGCACCTTGTGGGAAGCAATATGTGATATGGAAAACCTTAAACTTGCACATCAAAATGCAAAGAAAGGTAAAGGGTGGTATGCAGAAGTAAAAATGGTTGATGAAAATCCCGAATACTATCTTAAATTACTTCAAGAAATGCTGCTGAACCACACTTATAGAACTTCTGAATATACAACCTTCATCAAACAGGACAGCGGAAAAGAAAGAGTTATTTATAAGCTTCCTTACTTTCCTGACCGCATATGTCAATGGGCGATATTGCAGGTCATTGAACCAATACTGATAAGGAACTTCACTGACGATACCTATTCAGCTATTCCTGGCAGGGGTATTCATCAAGCATTTACAAGAATTAAAAAAGCTGTTCAAAATGATGTTCCAGGTACACAGTATTGCTTGAAACTTGATGCAAAGAAATACTATCCATCAATAAACCACAACATCCTGAAAGACAAATACAGGCGGTTGTTCAAAGACAATGACTTGCTTTGGTTACTTGATGAAATCATTGATTCCACACCAGGTGACACAGGCATTCCTATTGGGAATTACCTTTCACAGTACAGTGGCAACTTTTATCTGTCATCCTTTGACCACTGGCTGAAAGAAGTGAAAGGGGTTAAGTATTATTACCGTTATATGGATGACATTGTTATCCTGGCAAGTTCAAAAGAATATCTGCATCAGTTAAGGAAGGATATTGCTGAATATTTTCACAAAGAATTAAAACTTTCAGTTAAAGAAAACTGGCAGGTATTCCCCACATTTGTCAGGGGTATTGATTTTGTTGGATACAGAATCTTCTTGGGATATTCACTATTAAGAAAGACCACATGCAAGCAGATGAAAGCTAAAATGGTGAAAATCAGAAAGAAGGTGGAAAGCGGTCATGAAATGAACTTTTCAGAATGGTGTTCAATCAATTCATATAAGGGTTGGTTGATACACTGTGACAGTTACCGATTAAAAGCAAAATATATTGACCCGATTCAGAAATATGCTGATGACTATTACATCAAAAATATTAAAAGAAAGGCAGAGTGAATGCAATGGTTGACTATGGAAGGCAAAGAAGCACAGTGAAACCTGAACCCATGGTGCTTGATGAAAACAGTGTTTGGATTTACACGAACATCACACCTGTGGAAGAAACTGTTGGCGAAGAAACATTCAGCGGTTGGGAATTCAACATGGTGCAGTACACCAAGGATGAATATATCAGTCTGTTGGATAACCAGTTGACAGACACACAGCTTGCACTGGTTGAAGTTTATGAAATGATTATGTCTTAATGACAGAAAGGAACGGTGAATCAAGATGGCAAAGGTTTATGCAGACCTTATCAGGAAGGGTCTTAAAACAATTGATGATGTTCCTGAAAAATTAAGGGCAGAGGTTCAAGCAATCTTGGATGCTGATTCCAATGCTTAAACTGCTTCTATTATTTTTATTCAGAAAGGATGTGGTTGTGATGGCAGTCATTTATGCAACTTTAATTGTCAAGGGCAAAAAGACCTTTGCAGAAGTACCTGCTTTGATTAAAGAGCAGGTCAAACAGGTTCTGATTGACATTGACTGCGGTGATTTGGCGATTGAATAGCACTTGAAATCATTAGGGGGTATTAAGGCATACCCCCGAAGAAAAACCCCTTCACAGGTCAAAATGAAAGGCTTGTGAGGGGGTAATTTTTAAGAAAGGGGATATGTCTATGACAATTGAAGTTGCCCTTCTGATTTCAGGTGTATCCTTGGCATTTGGAATCTATCAAGGGATAACAAACATGAGAAGAAACAACAAAAAGGATGACCAAAACGAAGCTGCACAGTTGACCACAGTGATTGTGAAGCTTGAAAATATCGGCATTGGAATTACTGAAATAAAATCAGAAATGTCCAATTTGAAAAACGATATTAAGGAATCCAGGGAAAGACTTATCAAGGTTGAAGAATCGGCAAAACAAGCACACAAAAGGCTTGATACCCTTGAAAAAGTGGTAAGAGGTCTTGATTCAGATGAATAAAAACAAGGAATTTTCAAAAAAGCTTCTTACACAAACAAGGTATATCTTTATTGCTTCATTGATTGCAGCATGTGTGTTTGCCTGGCAAGGAAAAGACACCAGTGTGTTCATGTACATAATTCCTTCCACTGGCGGTGCATATGGTGCTGCAATTGTTTTCTATCTTAACAAGGCGAAGATGGAAAATGTGTTCAAAGGCAAAATTGCTTTTCTGGAAACAAAGCTGAATCTAATGATGAAATATCCTTCTGAACATCATGAAGAAATTGAAAGTGAACTTTCAAAAATAGATGCAGCATTGGACAGCAAGATTGACAGCACAATGAATGAAGCAGTTCAGGAAGAAATCAGCATTCAAAATTTTTAGAAAGGTGGTAATCTCAATGAAGATTAACTGGAAACAAAAGCTGACAAGCAGAAAGTTTTGGGCAGCAATAATCGGTTTTGTAACAGCATTGATGGTTGCCTTTGGTGTGAATGACCTTACCATTGAACAGGTTGTTGGTCTTATCACAGCAGCATCCACATTGATTGCTTACATTATCGGTGAAGGAATGGTGGATGCTGCAAGGCTTAATGCAGAAGCATCCGCAAAAGATGAAAGTGAAGGTGAATAATCATGGGATACACAAACAGTCCATTGGTATCATATACCAAAATATCACCGAATAAAACCAGTCCAAGAAATCACAAAATTGACACTATAACCATTCACTGTGTTGTGGGTCAATGTTCTGTTGAAACCCTTGGTGAAATCTTTGCGAAGGAAAGCAGACAGGCATCTTCCAACTATGGTATTGGTTTTGATGGTAGGATTGGAATGTATGTTGAAGAAAAAGACCGTTCATGGTGTTCTTCAAATGCAGCGAATGACCACAGAGCAATCACCATTGAAGTTGCATCAGATACAACACATCCCTATGCAGTGAATGATAAAGCATATGCTGCCCTGCTCGATTTGGTTACTGACATATGCAAAAGAAACGGTATCAAGCAGCTTGTATGGTCAACAGACAAAAATCAGCGTGTGAATCATCTGAATGGCTGCAACATGACTGTTCACAGAGATTATGCAAACAAATCATGTCCTGGTGATTATCTGTACAACAGGCATGGTGAGATTGCAGCAGAGGTCAACAGAAGGCTGAATGCAGAAACTTCACCTTCAACACCTGAAACACCAAAGGTCTTATACAGGGTTCAAACAGGTGCTTTCAGCGTGAAATCAAATGCTGATGCTTTGGCTGCAAAGCTTAAAGCAAAAGGGTTTGATACCTACATGGTGAAGGTTGGTTCTTTGTACAAAGTCCAGGTTGGTGCTTTCAGTGTCAAAGCAAATGCAGATGCCATGATGAAGAAACTAAAAGATGCAGGATTTGAAGCTTTTATCACAACCGAAAGCGGAACACCAGTCACCATTGAAGCACCAAAGACTGAAACAAAAGTCATCAAGGTTGGAAGCAAGGTCAAAATCAAACAGAATGCACCTGTCTATGGTAAAACAACAAAATTTCAGTCCTGGGTATATCCCTTGACCTGGATTGTGCATTCAATGAATGGTGACAGGGTTGTTGTCAATAAAGACACCACAGGTAAATATGCAATTATGTCACCTGTGAAGCTGTCAGATTTGACCATTGTGGAATAAAAATTTTGTTACTAACTTGTTACTAACCACCAGGTTTTAACCCTTTCTGACTGGTTCAAAAAGTTCAGCAAACCCTTGAAAATAGCGTGTTTTCACTGCTTGCAAAATGAACAAATTCATGATATAATATCCACAGATAACCCCGAACTGCTTATTTTATGCGGTTCGGGGTTATTTTTGTTACTAACCTGTTATTAGTTCAATTCCGTTCAACCTTTTTCTTGTCTATCAATTCAATAGCTTCTTTCAGTTCCTGAATTGTTTTGTGAGTGTAAATTCGTTCACCTACTTCTTTTGATTTATGCCCCATCATTAAATCAATGCACACTTTGTTTGCACCTGCTGAATCAAGCCTTGACCTGAATGTATGCCTGCATTCATGGGGTGTGTGTTCCATTCCCAACTGTTCCATGATGGCATTCCAAAAGATGTAATACTGACTATTAGACATTTTCTTTCCTTCATAGCTGAAAAGGTACTTATTTCCTTGGTCTTTTCTTCTTTGAACAATTTGAACTATCTTGGAATGAATGGGAACAATGCGGTCTTTACCTGCCCTTGTCTTGATACCACCTTTGATTGTTCCTGCTTCCATGTCCACATTATCACTCTCAATGGACAACATTTCACTGATTCGGAATCCAGTGTAAAGAAGAAATAAAACTGAATCAACCCATTCTTGGTCTTGGATTTCCCAAACCTTTTCAACTTCTTCATCAGTAAAAGGCTTCTTGTTTGTTTCGGGTATTGGTTCAGCACTAATCAATTGTGAATAAGACTTATTGATGATATCAAGTTCCAGTGCAAATCTATCCAGGTGACCAAACAAATTCTTAATTGCCCATTGGGTTGAATATCCGCATCCACAATTGTCAATGCAGTCTTGCATGTGAAAAGACCTGATTTCCTTATACTTCATTCCTTCAATCTTCTTGCAATGCTTATAAGCTGATTTCAATGACCCCTGCAATGATTTGCTTAATTTTGGCAGCTTCTTTTCTGACCACTTTTCAAATAATTCTTTCAAGGTAATCTTTGCGGCATCAATATCATAGGGGTTGCGGTTGTATTCAGCAAGAATCATCAAACCTTCTTCCCTTGTTTCACAATATCCAATTGTTTTATAAATAGGATGACCCTTGTCATTCCATCCCACTGTTTTACGGATAACAAATGGTTTTCTGCGATTACCTGAAAGCTTGGCAACAGTTCCATAACCATTCGGATTCTTGATGATGTCCACCCCCTTCCATTTGGTTGCACCTTACAGGTCAACTTTCTTGATTGAACCATCAGATGAACTTCTAAATTCATCAATGAATTTCTTTGCAGAAATGAATGAAGCTGTTGCATCAAAAGCGATATAATCAACAGAACCATCTTTTTCATAAGTAAAAATAAGATAATGATGCACTTCCTTGATTTTCTTTTCTTTTACCCTTCCACCAATTAAAGCACCAACAGCACCAAAGAGCATTGCACCACCAACAGCACCTGCTGCACTGGAAACATACTGCTTTTGAATTTCCATATCACTTGTCATTGAAATATCAGTGATTTTGCTTTTCGTCAGATTGAACTGTGTGCCTTTTGCATTGATTTCAATTTTGTCAGGATATGAATATAACTGACACAAAGTGTGCTCTGGAACAGGTAACCCTGCGGTATGTGGTAAAGTAATAAATAATGATGCACCTTTTGATTTCAATTCCTTTTTCAATTTCTTCTTGGCTTTGGATGTTGAAACTATCATTACAATACAAAAGATAATGAACAGCACCAACAACCCTATAACAAAGAATTCCATAAGTAAACCACCTTTCATTTAATATATTTTTGAATATACTTAACCCATTCATCTATCTTGGGCAAGAAATCCTGAATATTACCTTCAATGGAATAGTGCTTATATAAACCCTTTAATATTTGCATAGTGTGTATTTTTCCTTGAAGCTTAACTTTACCAACTGGATAACCTGCATATTCAACAGCAAGTGTTCCATTTGACATTCTAATTAAAGTGATACGATTCTTCAATTTTGCTTCTTGTAATTTTGAAAATAAAGTTTCAAAAAATAAGCTTTCCAAGTCATTTATTTCATACACTTTTGAAGGTGGAACTGAATTATATCTGATGCTGCAACTAATCATAAAGAATCACTTCCTTTCTTTTGATGTGTTACACATGTTACGGTGTTACACATCTTTTCTTATTACTTTTATTTTTAGTGAATATATTAAAAATGTAGTTATTATGAAGCCTTAAAATATAAGAAATAAAAAGTAACCGTAACAACTGTAACAACCGTAACACATCACTTTTCAGTGTATTTTTCAATCATTGTTAGGTCAGTAAGTGTTTCCAGTGCTTTATCCTGCCCCGCTGCATTGAGTTGGTTAAAAAGTTCAAGTAACTGAACTACTTTCTTTCCATATGAACATTGAATTTGTTCAAGAAGTTTAGTCTCTGCTGCATTCTTTTCATATAGCAACCTTTCCATTGGAACATCATGCCCCATCAACCAAGCTTCTGAAACATCCAATGCCTGGGCAATCAAATATAATGCCTTTTGTTTAGCTTCATAAACTCCATTTGTATATTGACTGATTCTTGCTTTTGATAAGCCTGTCCTTTGTGCAAGTTCAACGGGCTTCATTCCCCTGATTTCCAATGCTTTATTCAACCTATTCTGGAAGGTATCTCCCACGATATCACCACCTTTCATTATCTATTTAATTATATTCCAGGAGTTTGCTATATTATACATTAAAGTTAAGGAAATTTCAAGAAAAAACTAAAAAAGTTAAAGAAAATTATAAAAATCTATTGACACAAGAAGTTAAGGATGCTATACTGTGTACAACAGGTTAAGGAAACTTAACTGTTACATCACCCAAACATTGAAAGGACTGGTGGATAAAATGATGAAATGTGAATTTGATAACCTGGTTGGTATAACAACAGACCCTGCTTGTTATGAAAAGATTGAATATGTTTATATGAATTCGGATTTCTTTGATGATGTAAATGGTAAACAGCAGATTGCAAATTTTTATAAACACTATGACATGAACGGTATTGAAAGACTATATAGAGAAACGAAAGCGAAAATTGAAGCACAGGAAAAAGCAAAATCACTTAAAAATGCTTATGCTGAACTCTATGAAGAAAACAAGCGCATGAGATTAGCACTTGAAAGAATCAAAGAACAAGTCAGGTTAAATTTACTTGACTGTGGTATGTGAAGGGGTATTTTCCCCTTCACAGAAAGGATTGGTGAATATTATGAGATTGAATTATTATGAATTTCCTGAAACAGTTGATGAAAGTGTTCTTCATGAAAATGGATGTAACAAAGATGACCGCATATTAGGTGGAATATCAGTTACAACTGCAAAGAAACTGCTTAAAGAATTTGGTGGTGCAGCTTGGACAGAACATATTGATAGAGAAGGCGGTTGTTTTGAAGTCACAGAAATAAAATTAAAAGGTAATAATAGCAGATTCAAATACAATCATCATTTATAAAAGGGTTGGTGAATGAAATGACAAAGCAACAAGAAGTTATGGTTGAAAAAATTAAAAGATATATTGAAAAGCATGATTTGTTTAATAATGACCCCAAATATGAATTCAAAGAATTTACTGTTGAAGAAACTGATTATGGAACAGTTATTGTTTATTCTGTGACTGGTTTGAAAAATGATGAAGGAACTATGGCTGCGATATTTTGCAGAACTATAAGACATATTTTTATTGGTAAGCGTGGCGGTTTGAAAAGTCAAAGATGGGATGACAAAAAGAAAAAGTCAATAGCATTGAACGGTTGGTCAGATGTCATGATTTATGGATATAGTCATTAAAACAAAGGGGGTGAATGAAGTGGAAAACAAAAGCTTGCATGAAATCATAGAAAAACTTGAATCTTTATTTTCAACTTTCAACAAACATTTCTTTAATGGCGAACTTGAAAAGCCTATTATAACCATTTCACCCGATACAACCAAGGGTGCTTATGGATGGTGTACTTCATGGAAAGCCTGGAAGCACAGTCCTGATGATAAAGAAGGATACTATGAAATCAATATGTGTGCTGAATATCTGAACAGACCTTTCTTGGATACATGTTCAACATTGATTCATGAAATGGTTCATCTGTTAAACTTACAGAATAAAATTCAGGATACATCAAGAAGCGGAAAGTATCACAATAAGAAATTCAAAGAAGTTGCTGAACAGCATGGTCTTAAAGTGGACAAGTCAGAGAAATATGGTTGGGCAATTACCGTCCTTACAGAAGAAGCTGCTGAATGGATAAAGTCAACCTATAAAGATGATAAAGGATTTGAATTGTTCAGAAGCAAGCTTCCAAAGATTAAAGCTTCAAGTTCATCTTCATCAAGAAAGTATGTATGCCCTGGGTGTGGAACAATCATCAGAGCAACCAAAGAAGTCAGGGTCATGTGTGCCGATTGTGAACTTGAATTTGAAGAAGAAATCTAATTTGTAAGTTTGCGGCACTGCACCTTGAAAAGTGAATACAGACCAGTAAAAGACATGGAACAACCCCCATGTTGTAATAACCTGGTTGAATAAGCTTTATGAAAGGGGGTGATATCAAGTGGCAGGTTATAAGCAAGTTACAAATAAAGATGTTGAAATTTTCTTGAAACTTTATAAGAAGTACCTTCTATTGAAAGTTAAGGAAATGGAAGAAATTTTGAAAACATTACCCACTAATGTAATTGAAAGATGCTTCAATAGTGCTGAATTCTATGACAAAGAATTTGACACTTCAAAGATTGATGAAACTGAATTTGGATTTGGCGGTCTGCATGGTTATTCCAAAATTGTTGATGTTTCAAATGCATTGTATATATGCAAGCAACTTGATAGTGAAGGCAAGCTTGATGAAACCATGAAAAGATATGGCTTCAAAGTGAAAAGAAATAAAATTGGTGTACTTGAACGGAAAGGAAGTGATTAGATGATTGATGTTGTATTTGACTATTCCAAAGTAAGGGGAAAAATTAAAGAAGTGTTTGGAACACAGTCTGCTTTTGCATCCGCAATGGGAATGTCACCTGTTTCCTTGTCTGAAAAGCTTAACAACAAGGTGCAATTTAGTCAAAAAGAAATTGATAAGGCTTGTGTTCTACTTCAAATTGCTAAAGAAGAAATACCCATATATTTTTTTACCCCAAAAGTTAAGGAAGCTTAACCAAGTTAAAGAAAGGATGGTATCAAATGAGTTTTTCAGAGCAGTTGAAAAAAGCAATGTTGGAAAGGAACATGACACAGGCTGAACTTTCAGCACTTACTGGAATCGGAAAATCATCAATCAGTCAGTACCTTTCAGGTAAAAATGAACCAAAAGAACTTGCGTTGAACAAGATTGCAGAAGCACTTGATTGTTCAGTTGCTTTCCTGAAAGGTGAAACGAATTGCAGCGATTCAACACCTGACCCCAAAGGATTGAGAAATGTACCTGTTGACCAGGCTGCAAAAATGCTTGGTAAGTCAAGGCAATTTGTAAGGGTTGCCCTTCAAAGAGGTATTGCACCATTTGGATTTGCGGTAAAGTTGTCAGGCGAAAAATTTTCTTACCACATTTCACCGAAGAAGCTTGCTGAATACATAGGGGATTGCAGGTGATGCCTATGCAATTATATGAACACCAAAAGCAAGCACTGGAACAAACAAAAGGCTTCAACAAGGTTGCATATTACTTGGACATGGGTCTTGGAAAAACATTTGTTGGTTCAGAAAAGATGGTTCAGCTTGGTTCAGATACAAACATCATTGTTTGTCAGAAATCAAAGATAAATGACTGGATACAGCACTTCAAAGACCACTATTCAAGAATCCAAGTTTATAACCTGACCGATAAGAAGCAATTGGATGACTTCATTTCACATGATACAGCATGGGCAGGTTACCATGGTGCAACCATGACAGTTGGCATTATCAACTATGATTTGGTGTTCAGAAGGTCAGAACTTCTTCAATTAGAGCATTTCACCCTGATGCTTGATGAATCATCACAGATACAGAATGATACAGCAAAGCGAACAAAGTTCATTCTGAAAATGAAACCTGACAATGTAATTCTTCTTTCAGGAACACCGACATCAGGCAAGTATGAAAACCTGTGGTCACAGATGCATCTGCTTGGATGGACAATCAGCAAGGAATTATATAACAGACAATATGTGAATTGGGTCAAGGTTGAACAGGATGGGTTCATTCACTTTGTGATTGACAAGAAAGAACCATACAAAAATGTTGACCGCTTAAAGAAAAAGATGCGTGACCATGGTTCTGTGTTCATGAAAACAGAAGAATGTTTTGACCTTCCTGAACAGATATTCATTCCAATTACAGTTCCAAAAACGAAAGAATATAACACATTCAGAAAAAAAGGACTTGTGACTATTGAAGGAACTGAACTGGTTGGTGATAGTACCCTAACAAAGCGGTTGTATTCCAGGATGCTTTGTGGACATTACAACAAGGACAAGCTTCAAGCCTTCAAAGACCTGGCATCCAGTACAAAAGACAGATTGATTGTGTTCTATAACTTCAATGCAGAACTGGATGCACTTCAACGGATAGCAGCGGAACTTGAAAGACCAGTATCACAGGTAAATGGTCATGTCAAAGACCTGACTGCTTATAAAAATGAAGAAGATTCAATCACACTGGTGCAATATCAGGCAGGTGCAATGGGGTTGAACCTTCAAAAGGCAAACAAGGTTGTGTTCTTCACACTTACTGATAAAAGTGAACTTTTTGAACAGGCAAAAAAGAGGGTTCACAGAATCGGACAAAACAAGACTTGCTTCTATTACCTGATGATGTGCAAAGACAGTGTTGAAGAAGTCATCCTTGAAACCTTGAATCAAAGAAAGGATTTTACAGATGAATTATTCAATGCGTGTGACAAATAGAAGAAAAAATCAAATAGTGTTCAGAAGGATTCTCATATCATGGGTCATTGTCCTTCTGATAGGTGTAATAATTGGTTTTCTGATTGGTCTTGCATTTAAGGCAGGTGCTTCTGATAAAGAAGTATTTGCTGAAACAAGCATTCCATTGATTACACCAACACCTTCACCCACTTCTATCACAAGCACACCTGTTCAAAAGACCATTGAACCAACACCAAAAACTGAACTTGTCAGCCTGGGTGTATTCAGAATTACAGCTTATTGTCATTGTGAAAAGTGTTGTGGAAACTGGGCAAAGAACAGACCAACTGATGAAGATGGAAGTTTGCTTGTTTACACAGCATCAGGCGAACTTGCAGTTGAAGGTGTGACCATAGCAGCAGATACAAGCATATTGCCCTTTGGAACGGAAATCATCATTGATGGCAACAAGTACATAGTTCAAGACAGGGGCAGAGTTATCAAAAACAACCGAATTGATGTGTATTTTGAAAATCATCAGGATGCATTGGAATTCGGTGTTCAATACAAAGAAGTATTTATTGAAAGGATGGTTGAAAATGATTAAGTGTAACAATGAATGCCCATTGGGAAAATTTGATGGATGCTGTCATTCATGCCCCGATATTGAAACCTGCAAAGATGCCTGTGAAAGCAATCCTGAAACATGCGGTGAATCAACATTTGATGAAGAAACAGGTCTTGTGGCTTTTAAGGAACAACAACTTTCAGTGCTTCAACAGATTGCTGACCTAATAACCACAAAGAAAAAACTTGAAGAACAGGAAAAGGAACTGAAAGACAAGCTGAAAGAAGCAATGGAAAAGTACGGTATCAAGAAATTTGACAGTGACATCTTGAAAATCACCTACATAGCAGAAACCACTGCAACAAGTATTGACAGTGCGAAGCTGAAAAAGAAGTACCCTGCTATTGCAGAAGAATGTTCAAAGACTTCTAAAAAATCAGCTTACATCAAAGTTGAAATCAAGGATGAAACCTAAAGAAACCACATGCAAGGATTGCAGAAAATGGCGATACTGCGTGGAAAGTTCCAGGGGATATCCTTGCATCAAGTTTGAAAGAAAGGTGAAGCAGGATGCCAAAGGAAAGGGGGAAACGAAACATGTCAAAGACAAGAAACGAATATAAAATATCCGCTTATCTAAGGCTTGCAGAATTGTGTTCTCCAAGTGAAACAGAAAAGAAGCAATATTACATGGAAATGGTAGAACAACTTCTTCAAGAAGATATGACAACTTCAATACCACATCAACTTTTGAATGAACTTGATAAACAAGTTATCGAATTTGTAAAAGATGTTTCACTTGAAAGCTGTTTAGAAAAAGCAACAGGTCTTGTCTTTAATGAATTTCTACAATGGCAAAATGAGCATGGTTATCCAAACAAATATAATAACTTACAGTTTGGGTGGTCATTCGCAAAAACACAACCTATAAAATGTATGTTTTCTAAAGATGAAAACAGAAAAACAATTCGTATTTTCAGGAAGGTATGACATATGGGCAGTGAAAAACGGTTTGAAACCAAGGTCAAGAAATGGCTTGAATCGGAAGGTATTTATTCGGCGGGAACACCACAAGACAAGAAAAAAGTTCCTGAATGTGGTTGGTACTTAAAGACATGGGGTGGCGGTTATCAGAAAAGCGGTATTCCTGACCTGTTGCTTTGTGTGAATGGAATCTTCATCAGTGCTGAACTGAAAGGCGATACAGGAACACCATCCGATTTACAGCTTAAAAATACAGCAGCAATAAATAGTTCAAATGGAATTGGTGTTGTGCTGTATCCAAAAGGATTTGAAGAATTCCAAAACATAGTGAAAGGGGTGAAAAGATGCAATGTTCACACAGCAGAATTGAATGCTTTGAAAAATGCCCATTTAAGTACAAGCTGCGTTATTGTGACCGAATATTAACCTTACCACCTGATAATGCCGACAACCCACTGATTGTTGGTACAGCGTTACATACAGGATTGGAAAAAGGGGTTGCAAAGGCACTGGATGAATATTTCATGTCATACCCAGTGATTACGGATGACCACATCAATGAAGCAATAAAGCTTGAAAACTTAATTCCAAGGGCAGCGAAGCTGATTCCAAAAGGAAAATTTGAAGTTAAGATTTCAACGGAAGATTTCATTGGATACATTGACCTTCTTGCACCAGTGACAATGTTCCATGATTCAGAAGTTCCAAATCAATATGACATCTATGACTTCAAATATTCCAACAATATCAGCACTTATAAACAGTCAGACCAGTTGCATGTGTATAAATATTTCTTTGAAAAATGCAATCCTGGCAAGTACATCAGAAACCTTTACTTCTTATTCATTCCAAAAGTAAACATCAAAAAGAAAAAAACAGAAGATTTGACAGAATTCAGAAGAAGGCTTCTTGATGAAGTTAAAAGTGTTGAACCTGAACTGGTGCAAATCGAATATGACCCAAACAAAGTTATCAATTTCTTGCTGAACACCAAGCACAGCATTGAAGCAACAGAGTTCAACAAGAATGAAAGTTACTTATGTAACTATTGTGAATATCAAGACTATTGTCAGAAAGGATGGGATTATATGTTATTACCCAAGAATGAAAGAAGAAACATTCAGAAGATTGAAAAGAAAGTTATTTGGATTTATGGTGCACCTTTCAGCGGTAAAACCACATTTGCAAACAAGTTCCCTGACCCGTTGATGCTGAACACTGATGGAAACATTAAGTTTGTTGATGCACCTTATATTGCAATCAAGGACAAGGTTGAACCCAATGGAAGAATGTCACCGAAAAGAACATTTGCCTGGGATGTATTCAAGGAAGTCATTGAAGAATTGGAAAAGAAAGAAAACGACTTCAAGACCATCATTGTTGACCTGCTTGAAGATTGCTATGAACATTGCAGATTGTACATGTATGACCAAATGGGTATTACCCATGAATCAGATGACAGCTTCAGGGCATGGGATAAAGTTCAGACAGAATTCCTGTCAACTTTGAAAAGGCTGATGAATCTGGACTATGAAAATATCATCCTGATTTCCCATGAAGATACATCCAAGGATATTACCAAAAAAGGCGGTGACAAAATCACTGCAATCAAGCCGAATCTGCGTGAAAAGGTTGCAAATAAAGTTGCAGGTATGGTTGATATTGTGGCAAGGGTTATTGCTGATGATAATGTCAGAACTTTGTCCTTCAAGACTAATGAAGTAATCTTTGGCGGTGGCAGATTGGTTGTCAGCACAAATGAAATTCCGCTTGATTATGAAGCTTTCCTGGAAGTCTATGATGAAGCAAACAAAAATGCAGTTGCAGTAATGCATGGTGAAGAACCTGTTGCATCCACTTCTACTGAAAGAAAAGGCAAACAGAGAAGGGAAAAGACATCTGAATCTGAATCCGAAGTACCAAAAGAAGAAACCAATGAAACTGATGTCAAAGAAGAACCTGCTACTTCTGAACCCGAAAAAGCGGATGAACCAAAAGAAGAACAGAAACCTGTCACAAGAACCAGGAAAAGAAGGGGCGAATAATGGCAGAGGTAATGCAGCTTAAAGATGGCAAAGTTTATACCATCTTTGACAGTAAGGACTTTAAATGGCTTGTTGAACAGTACATGGGTTATGAAGCTTCCAGGTACTTTGAAAACTTGATTGATGGTTTTGAACAGGCTGTTGCAGATGCACAGGACAAGACAAAAAGTGACCTTGGTTCTTATGAAGCATCATTGGAATCAAACACAAGAGCATTCCAGGATATCTTGGAAGAAGTGAATCAAATAGAAACTATCATCCAGGCGAAAAGACTTCAAAAGGACAAGCTTTCAAAGTCAGTCCAGGAAGTCAGAAAAATAATAAACAATCAAATTTAAGAAAGGTTAAGGTGATTTATTATGGCACAAAACATTTGGGAAAAGTTTGATAAGCAATACAACACAGAGGAATTGGCAAGAGAAGTTCAGGAACAGGCACAGAATGGCGGTAACTTCACCCCTGTTCCATATGGCAGCTATGAAGTGTCAGTGACCAAAATGGAACTGACTGAATCCAAGGCACATGACCCCATGGTTACAATTTGGTTTAAAGTTCTGAATGGTGAACACAAGGGCAGCTTGATTTTCTACAACCAGGTTATTACACAGGCTTTCTGCATTCACAAGGTCAATGAATTGCTGCGTTCTATGGATACAGGTCTTGACATTGAATTCAAGTCATACAGGCAGTATGCACAGCTTCTGATGGATGTTCATGAAGCAATTGATGGGAAGCTTGAATTCGGTCTTGAATACGGTGAAGGCAAGAAAGGTTTTGCAACCTTTGAAATCACTGATGTGTTTGAAGTTGAATAATTAAGCAAGGGTATGTGGGTGCTTAAATTTTATAAGCACCCACTGCCCCACACTTCCCCATCTTTAGTATTACCAACATTTATTATTCTTATACAGAAAGGAAGTGAAATAAGTGTTATTTTATGACTTTGAAGTATTCAAATATGATTGGCTGGTTGTAATCATTGATGTAATCAACAAAAAAGAACATGTCATTGTTAATGATGTTGAAAAACTTAAAGATATTTATGAGAAGCATAAAGATGATATTTGGGTTGGCTATAATTCAAGAAGCTATGACCAGTATATCTTAAAAGGCTTATTGTGCGGATTCAACCCTAAAGAAATCAATGATTACATCATAATCAAAAATAAACCGGGTTGGAAATTTTCAAGCTTGTTAAATCAAGTTCCATTAAATAATTATGATGTTATGACAAGTTTTCACAGTTTGAAACAGCTTGAAGGCTTCATGGGTAATAACATCAAAGAAACCAGCGTTCCTTTTAATATAAACAGGAAGCTTACCCCTGAAGAAATTGAAGAAACAGTGAAATATTGCAGGCATGATGTGGAACAGACCATTGAAGTATTTATCCAAAGGAAAGAAGAATTTGAAAGCTATATTTCATTGTTAAAAGCCTTCAAATTACCACTGTCTTATATATCCAAAACTAAAGCACAGCTTTCAGCCATTATCCTGGGGGCAACTCAAAGAAACTGGAATGATGAATTTGAAATAGAATTCCCAGATACTTTGAGAATTGAAAAATATAAAGAAGTTTTGAATTGGTATAAAAACCCCTTAAATAGAGATTACAATAAAACCCTTCAAATTGAAGTTGCGGGAGTTCCACATGTATTTGCCTGGGGTGGGTTGCATGGTGCTATTGATAAATACAGCGGTGAAGGTCATTTCATCACCATTGATGTTGCTTCTTATTATCCGGCATTAATGATTGAATATAACTTTATCAGCAGAAATATTTCAGACCCAACAAAATATAAAGCAATCCGGGATGAAAGGCTTCGACTTAAAGCAGAAGGTAACCCAATGCAATTGCCTTATAAAATCGTATTGAATTCAACATATGGTGCAATGAAGGATAAAAATAATGCACTTTATGACCCAAGGCAAGCAAACAATGTTTGTGTTGGTGGACAGCTTTTATTACTTGACCTGATAGAAATGCTTGAAGACCACTGCCAATTGATTCAATCCAATACAGATGGTTTGATTGTTAAACTTCATAGTATTGATGATTATGAATTGATTGATGACATTTGCTGGGAATGGGAACAAAGAACCAAAATGCAGCTTGAATTTGAACTTTATAAAAAGATATTCCAAAAGGATGTAAACAACTATATCATTGTTGATTTTGACGGTAATTACAAGTCAAAAGGGGCTTATGTGAAAAAGCTTGATAATTTGGATTATGACCTTCCAATTGTTAATAAGGCTATCAAAGAATATTTACTGAATAATGTACATCCTGAAGTAACAATAAATAATTGCAATGAATTGAAGGAATTTCAGAAGATAGTAAGAGTTAGTAACAAGTATATGTATGCTTTATATAATCCAAAGGTTACAGAAGAAAAGGTTCGGGATAAAGATGGAAAACTGAAAACCATAAAAGTTTTCAAAGGTGGAAAAATTCAACATGAAAAATGCTTCAGGGTGTTTGCTTCAAAATTACCTTCAGACGGTGGAATATACAAGGTCAAAAGTCATGATAAAAACCCTGAAAAATTTGCTGATACACCCGATAACTGTTTTATTATAAACGGAGATGTAAATGGGAAACCAATTCCAAAACATCTTAACCGACAATGGTATATTGATTTAGCGATTAAACGATTGGAGGATTTTGGAATATGCTTAAGGTAGCGATCGAATCACCCTTCGCTGGTGATATGGTAAGAAATGTTAAATATGCACGATTGTGTTTGGCCGACAGTTTAAAACGCGGAGAAGCACCGTTTTTAAGTCACTTACTTTATCCTTTGGTGTTGGATGACAATGATCCAAAACAGAGAAAACAAGGAATTGAAGCCGGTTTGGAATGGGGAAGAAAAGCAGATCTAAGGGCGGTATATATTGATTATGGTATTACTGAAGGAATGGAAATGGGAATCAAAGATGCTAAAAAAATTCGTCAACCAATCGAATACAGGAGGATCTTGGACAATGAAAAAATATAGTATAATATATGCAGATCCACCTTGGAGTTATAGAGATCGAAGAAAAGGTTACGGTGGAGCAAAAGATCACTATCAAACCATGAAAGTTGATGATATTTGTAATTTACCCATTCAGAAAATCACTGCCGAAAATGCGGCCTTATTTCTTTGGGTCACATTTCCTAACCTACCGGAAGGGCTGGAGGTAATGAAAGCCTGGGGGTTTAAATATAAAACGTTGGGATTTAGTTGGATAAAGATAAATAAAAGAAGTAAAACTCCAGTTTTTGGAATCTGACATTATACTAAATCGAATTGCGAAGTTTGTTTATTAGGACTTAAGGGAAAATTACCAGTTAAATCCCATAAAGTTTCTTCAGTAGTCATATCACCACGAGAAGAACATTCTAAAAAACCTGACATTATTCGGGAAAAAATAGTGGAATTATTTGGCGATCTCCCACGCATTGAACTTTTTGCCCGGCAACCAACCCCCGGTTGGGACGTTTGGGGAAACGAAGTTCAATCGGATATTATTTTTACCCAAAAAGTTCAGGAACCTGAAGAAAGGGGTTCAGGACATGGAACTATTCAAAGGATATGTTGAAACAAAGAGCAAAAAATGCATAGAAAAGTTCAAGGATAGAACTGACTTAAAAACCTATGAACAGGTTCAAGCACTTCCTGAATTTGCTGGGAT
>ENA-OWOZ01001244-OWOZ01001244.1-bioreactor-metagenome-genome-assembly--contig:-NODE-1244-length-24657-cov-5.613995_pt1 | contig 24657 bp, 33 predicted proteins | sample MGYA00238140_ERZ651804 | MGnify/ENA primary metagenome ERZ651804 (study PRJEB26910, sample SAMN07631232) | bioreactor metagenome | isolation source: Switchgrass digestor | place: USA: Dartmouth... | reverse complement strand
TATTTAACTTTGCCTGATTAGTTTCAATCCCCTTAAATCGGGTCAATAACTGAGGTATGCATGGTAAAGAGATATGGTGACCGATAGTTTCAATCCCCTTAAATCGGGTCAATAACTATTACTGTTCTAAAGGATTGAATCGGGCAGAAAAAAGTTTCAATCCCCTTAAATCGGGTCAATAACCCTAGCAGATCACCACAAAAACCTATTACAGCTGAGTTTCAATCCCCTTAAATCGGGTCAATAACTTGACGATTTAGGCAATGCAATGCTATTATGTTGAGTTTCAATCCCCTTAAATCGGGTCAATAACAGGGATTTTATGAACATCGAGTGGTCTCCAAGCCCGTTTCAATCCCCTTAAATCGGGTCAATAACTTAATCCTTATCGTGATTTTGCTTTTGTCTTTAACGTTTCAATCCCCTTAAATCGGGTCAATAACATAACGACTTTGCGAGCAAAATGGCATGAGGAGAATAATAAACAATTTGAGTTTGAACAAAACGACATTTGCCCTGCTTGTGGCCAGAAACTGTCTGAAGAAAAGCTGCAGGAAGCCAGGGGGCGAGCCTTGGCCGAATTTAATCGACAGAAAGCCGAAAAGTTAGAGGCCATTAGTGCAGATGGAAAACAACTAAAAGCTCACGCAGATGCTATAAGAACAGAAATAGAACAGCTTAGCACAAAAATAGCCGAAGCCAGAAAAGAGTTGCAAAGCCGGGAGATTGTCGTAGAGAGGTTAAAAGATACAATCCAAAACCTTGAACAAAAGCTGAAATATGCAACAGCCAATGACGATACCTTTAAAGCAAAATATTTCGAAAAAATCAATCTTAAAAAAGAGATATTAACCCTGCAAGAAGACAATGCAGAAGCCATAGCTTCTATTCAGAAAGAAATAGATGAAATCAGTGCTGATATAGCAGCGCTTGAGCAAGCTGCAGCCAGGCTGGAAGCCAGAAAGAATGGAGAGAAACGTATTGAAGAACTCAAGGCTGAAGAACGAATGTTAGCCAAAGAGTTTGAGGAGTTGGAGCAACAATTGTATTTGACCGAGGAGTTTATAAGGACCAAGGTTAAGCTGTTGGAGGAGAAAATCAACAGCAAGTTCCGTATGGCAAGGTTCAAACTGTTCAACACCCTTGTCAATGGGGGGATCGACCCTTGTTGCGAGACGGTATATGACGGTGTGCCCTATAGCAACCTGAACAATGGGGCAAGGATTCAGATAGGTCTTGACATCATCCGCACGCTACAAGCCCATTACGGTTTCACATGCCCGGTCTGGATAGATAATCGAGAGTCAGTGGTGCAGATTCCAGAAATGGATTGCCAGATTATATCTCTGATAGTCAGCGAGAGGGACAAGAAGCTCCGCATTGAGCTTGCGGAGAAAGAAGTATTGAGGGAGGTTGTATGATAGTGAACGCCAAGTCTCATACTGAAAAAGAGAGATACTATTATGTCAAACTTCCAGGAAAACATGTATATCTAAAAGCATGTAATTCAGGTCATTTAGGTTTTTCCGAATATCTTTCTGATGCTAAGAAACTTTCTGAAGATGAAGCTTTGAAAATAGCAAAAGAATATTTATTGGAAGTTGAAGAGGTCACAGTTACTACAACGACTCAAGTTGAAAAGAAAGTAATATTCGGACAAACAAGTAACTATAGTTATGAGATTAGGGATTAAGGGGGTTTTGATATGTCAAATGCAACTGCGGGAAAAGCTGTAAACAAAGGCAATGAACTTGCTCTGATAAAAAAGGACGTTGTAGACATCGTCGGAAAGAAAGTACAGGAATTCGTATCACGTGGGGAACTCCACCTTCCCCCGAACTACAGCGTAGAAAATGCTATGAAGTCAGCTTGGCTCATACTCCAGAATACACTTGACAAAGATAAAAGGCCGGCGCTACAGGTTTGCACCCGTGACAGTATAGCTAATGCACTTCTCGACATGGCGGTACAGGGATTGAATCCAGCGAAAAAACAGGGATACTTCATAGTATATGGCAAGCAGCTGGTGTTCCAGAGGTCCTACTTCGGAACCATGGCCGTTACAAAGCGAGTGGCCGGGGCTAAGGACATATTCGCTGAGGTCGTATATAAGGGCGACGAATTTGAGTACACAATCAAAAACGGCAACAAATACATTACAAAGCATGTACAGAGAATAGAGAACGTGGACCCAGACAACATCGTCGCCGCATACTGTACCATCATATTTGATGATGAGCGTCAATTCACAGATATTATGACTTGGGCTGAAATCCAGAAAGCCTGGTCTAAATCGAAGATGAACCCGGACAAAGAGGGCTCCACGCACAAGGAATTTGCTCAGGAGATGGCCAGGAAAACCGTTATCAACCGGGCCTGCAAGCGGTACCTGAACAGCTCGGATGATGGAAGCCTTTTGATGTACCATGTGAACCGTGCAGATGAGGTTGCGGCTGAAGCAGAAGTTGAGGCTGAGATAGAGGAAAATGCTAATCAGGAACTGATTGACATTGACGCTGATTATGAACTCCTGGACGAAGGTGCAGATACAGAGGAATCAGCTGAAGATACAGAGGAACAGCCTGCGGACAAGCTTAAACAGGAGAAAAAGCAGGCGCAGCATCAAACCATATTTGAGGAAGGGCCAGGATTCTGATTATGCCGCAAAAGAGAAAGTACTTTGTAAAAACGGGAGATGTCTTTGGCCGCCTTACTGTTATCGGTGAGGCGGCGACCCAGAACGGATCAAGGCGCGTATTGTGCAGATGTTCTTGCGGAAAAGAAAAGGTGGTACATGTTTCAAATTTGGCCAGGGGTAAAACTAAAAGTTGCGGGTGCGCTGCACATGAAGCGACATCAAAAAGACTTAAAAAACATGGACTTGCTTGGCTTGAAAACGGAAAGATGTTCCCCTTATATGGCGTGTGGCTTGCCATGAAGCGTAGGTGCTACAACAAAAATGATAAATCATACCCCCGGTATGGCGGCAGAGGGATACATGTCTGTGCCCAGTGGCGAAACGATTTTTTGTCTTTCTACGATTGGGCTATGAAAAACGGTTATAAACCTGGATTAACTATCGAAAGAATAAACAATTCCGGTAATTACTCGCCAGAGAATTGCACATGGGCAGACAGAACGACTCAAGCAAGAAACAGGAGAACAAACCACATACTTCATTATGAGGGGAAAGATTACACACTCGCGGAAATATCGCAGTTATGCGGACTGAAGCACTCAACTATACTTGGCCGTCTCTTAAGGGGATGGAGCATAAAAGACGCTATTGAAAAACCTTGGGTAAACAACTTTGATGGTGGTTTACAGAAATGAGGATAAAAAAATATACAACATTTTAAACAACTTTCGTGGTGGTTAGGAGGGTGAAAGATGATTAAGAGAATAGAAAAAACCATTAAGATATGCGACATTTGCAAAAAAGAAGTACCGCATTTTGCAATACCAGAGAAAGACAGCGCAGCAATACCCCAGATAAGAATATCTAAATATCAGACACCTGACGAAATGCTAGATGTATGTCAGGACTGTTCAGATGAATTATTAGCAACATTTGTATCGCTGTGTTTAAAGGCGGTGAGTGAGGATGAATGATGATATTATTCAATTTGATTATTTACCTGAAGAAAAGATAATAAAAATAAATTTACCTGAAGAAGTTTGGAAAAACATTGATACTGTAATCATGACAAGACTATTTCAAGAAGAATTGGTCGTTGAGAAACAAAAAGAAATCGAGGTTGAGGAAGAATGAACGGTTATTATTGTTTAAACTGCGGTGAAAAATTAAAACAACTTAGCATGAATCTAAGTACCGATAAATACGAATGTCCAAAGTGTTGTACAACATGGTATAGGGTAAGACATATCATCATTGAGTGGGTGGAAGAAAAAAAGGAAGGCGAGGATGAGGAAGAGTAATGAAAATTAAATTTAGAGTATGGGATAAGAGAAATAACAGAATGATTAAGCCTAAAAAATTTGCAACAGTTATACCTGTGCTTGACTTTAACGGGAATTTAGGAGTTATGGATACATATAAAAATTGGCATTGGCACGGTATAGTTCCAGAAAATGAATATGAACTTATGCTTTTTATAGGGTCTCATGATAAAAACGGAAAAGAAATTTATGAAGTAGATATAGTTTTATACGATAGAAATATTCACAAAGATATAGATACAGCAAAATTCAAAGTGGTTTGGGCGAAAGATAGATACGTTTTGCAAGAAATAAAGCACAAGTACTATATAGACGATGTTGCTTGGGAATTGGTTGAGGTTATTGGTAATATTTACGAAAATCCAGAATTGTTAAAGGAAAATGGATAATAACTTTTTCTATCATCTGCACGATTCAGAAGTGTATTTCAACCACATTACATAGCAAAAAGGGAGATGATTGAAATTAATGAACAAACCACTACGAAAGTTAAATACCCAATATATGCTGGAAGAAAGGGGCGGGTGAGGTATGAGAATCACACCCACGCAATTTATCTATCAGGCAGCACAGAAAACGCCAACAGTAACGCTTCCGTCAGGGAAAACATTTACATACGACTTTCCTGGGGTTCCAGCTATAGAACATCGCCAGCACTGCTGGCTCTGTGGTGGGTTTCTCAATGGAAAGGGAGAACTCAAATCAAAAATTATCAAGGATACCTTCACGGACCATTCTTACGCCCGGGCTCCGGGAGCAGATTACATATGTCCCGCATGCATATGGTGCCTGTCATACCGAGAACTGCGGAATTACAGCATATTGGCTACCAATGAAGGCCTGCGACATCCATCAAAAAATGAAATAGCCGAAATCATTCTGAATCCACCAGATCCGCCCTGGTTCCTCTGTATAGCGGTCTCGGGACAGAAATGGCTACATTTCAAAGGAAAAGTCAATCTGAATAACTCACGGTATGTTGTGAACCTGGAAGAAATTCAGGTGGTGATCGAACCAAAGACCTATACCCGGATGTTTGAGGTTGTAGAGCGGCTTTATAATGGCGGGTTCACGAAGGATGAAATTGAGCGGTTGGACTTTGCGGTCCACAGAATCCAGAAATACGGCCTGATGAATCTTGAAAGAGATATAACTATGCTTCAGCCTTACAAAGGGTCTAGAATGATTAAACTGGCCGCCTATCTGGCCAGAAAAAAAGGATGAGGAAACATGAGACGGGCTCTAAGTTGTTATCAATACGACAGCGCGGCTGAATACGCTAGGGAATGTGGTCTGGATAGGACAACAATTGTCCGGTATATCAAAGAAGGCATATTAAAGGCCCGCAAGAGCCCCGGTAGGGGCGGACGGTACAAACTGCATGTGAAGGCGAACCCTCATCCGTCAAAGCTCAAAAAACCATATTCCAAATACAGCAAGGCCTATTCTGAAACGGAAATATACATCCTGCTCAACAACAAGGGCAAGCCAGCGAAAGTTGTGGCAAAGATGATCGGCAGAAATGCAAATTCTGTGAGGATAAAACGTTGCCGGTTAAGGAAAGCCGGTTATGACGTTTGAAAGGAGTTGAAACACATATGTTCTATGGGTTTGAGACATCAGATGAAAACGCGGCGATTGGCGCACTTCTGGTATACGGAATCTACCGCAGCAGAGACTACAAACGATTCAAGGTCACGCCCGACATGTGGGGCATGATTGAGAGAGCGGTTAAATCGGCAGCAAAGAGGGCCATGGATCTCAATGACTTCATCGAGAAGCTGAAGCCAAAACTTTATTGCAGCACAATCAAGCCGCAATATATGAAAGTCCAGGAAACCATCAACATGTTTAAGAACCCAGAGACAGGTGAGATTATTCAGCTAAACGAGGAAGGAAAGCGAGAGTTTTGGGTCCGCTTGTTGGAAGAAGCCGACCATGAGACAGTTTTAAAAAGACTTTATGAGAGGACAAGCCTTATCGTTGCATTAGTTCGGGACAGGTTGGAACGTGAAAAGCCACTTGAAGTGGCCGGAATCCTGAAATATGAGGAAGAAGAAAGCGAGGAAACGGAGGATTGAAACTATGAATTTGAAGCGAATCAATGGATATCTGGAAGGAATCTACACCCTAAAATCACCCCTAAGCCATATTGGTGATAGCCATGGACCAGACAGCTATCTGGCCACCCAGGATATCATAGGGCCTAACGGGAAGCCCGTTGAAGTATTCACCTTCTCCGGAAATGCCATCCGAGGCATGCTCCGTGATTGTGGTGCAAAATATATGTTGGATAGGCTGGCTGGAGATCTCTCACGTTTGCAAATACCGCTGGATATTTTCTACCTCCTGTTTTCCGGCGGAAGTATCGGAGGAGATCAGAAAGTAGATATTGATATGGCGAGAAAAATTCGCCAGAATTTGCCGGTGCTCTCGGTGTTCGGCGGGGGCGTAGGGAATCAGATCCTGGCCGGGAAACTTTGCTGCAATGACGCATACCCGATCTGTATCGAATGCGCTCATATCGTGCCGCAAGAGTATATTACCGACACTCTTATATCCTGGCGGCAGATGACTGAAGAGCGATCCTACACCAGGACCGACGATGCCAAAGATGAAAACAAGCGCGAATACCTGAAGTTAGAGCCCGGAGAGGTCCTCATGCTGGAGCCCGGAGAACAGGTTGATATGTTCGAGGGCCAGCAAAAGGAGAAGAAGAAGGAAAATCCGCAGCAGATGAGGTACACCATAGAAGTTATGCAAGTAGGTACAAGGCTCTGGCACCGAATGGATGTCAAAGAGATGACCGAATTGGAATTCGGCGCCCTGATATCCTGTATCGTTGAGTGGGGAAAACACCCGTACATAGGGGGCCAGTCTCGTATAGGAATGGGCCATTGTTCGGTAGCTTACAACTGGCACCCGATTGAAGGTGAGGTTGTCAAGGATTTCATGCGGATAGGCGAGCAGGCACTTCTAAGTCCGCCGGCGCTGGAAGCGAAGGCAAAGTATGATGATTTCCTGGACACATACAAGACCTACCTGGACGAACACAAAGAAGAGGCGGTGAAGCTCCTTGATGCGGAACTTCCAAAACCTTAAAATCACGGCTTACATGTTGGATGGGAGGGTAGCCACTTATGATGGCTATCTTCCCCTTGATTCCATGATAGCATCGGCGAAAATTCTCAAAGAAAATCCGGAGTGGAGGGAGCGCGGAATCTGTCCTGATGACATTAAAAACAGATTCATCCAGTTGCCATTTCGGAGGGAAAATGTCGGTACTCGATATTGGTATTGGGCTTGTTCATTCGCTTGTTTTCAGCCGGTAAAAGAATCCAGCCGGTACTGGCACAAGAGGTTTGACCAGGAATTGGCAGAGGAATATGTGGACTTTGGCAAGCGCAAAGGGACAGTAAATGTGAAATCAGCGCAGTATAAGAACTACCGCATACCATTGACAATCATCCTGACGCCGAAAATTGACTGGTACTGTGTGGGGGACGCCAGGGAGATTGCCAAACTACTGCCGTTCATAACCCACATTGGCAAAAAGCCGGCGCAGGGTTTGGGAGTGGTAAAAAGATGGGAGATAACACCTATTGACGAGGACTTAAGCTGGTTGCGTCCGGTCCCGGATGAAAACGGGAATGATGAAATAGGCATACGTCCGCCGTACTGGTGGCGGGAGAACATTATGAGGGTAAGGTGGCCTGAAGATGAAAGATTGGGAGCGAGAGCAATATTTGCTAAATAGTAGGTTGAGTAGTTTTCAGAAAAAGATACAGAATGCCATATCAGTTATTGAAGCTGCATTAGCAAAACTGGGACTTTGGGCTATATCTTGCTCGTACGGCAAGGATTCCCTGGTACTTCTTGACCTGGTGTTTTCTGTCAGGCCATGTACTGTGATGTTTAAAGATAGCGGCTATTGTCTCCCTGAGACTTACGAAACAATGAATGAGTGCGAAAAGAGGTATGGCTATAAAACCCAGGTCAAACGGCAGGACTTATCCTGGGAAGAGTTACTTGACGCATACGGACTACCAGGAATAAACCGGACTGAATCACAGCAAAAAAGAGTTGTTCAATTAATCAAAAAAGATGTTCTTTCTGATTTTGCAAAGGAACTGGGGATCCAAGGCGTATTCTGGGGATTGCGAAGCCAAGAAGCCAGAGGAAGAGAGATGCTGCTTAAATCTAAAGGTCACACTTTTTTGAATGAGACCAGCGGTTTGTGGTATTGTGCGCCGCTATATAATTGGACAGCTGATGATGTCTGGGCTTATATCATATCACGCGAGTTGCCCTATCCAAAATTTTACGATTACCCGCAAGGCGATAAGGACCGCAATTGGATCCGCAACACTGGCTGGGCTTCAACGGACGGTGCGGCAGAAGGAAGGATAATCTGGCTTAAGAAGCATTATCCCGAATTATATAAACGATTAGCTGAAAGATATCCTGAAATACGGAGTTATACCTAATAAACCAGAGATTAATGGAGGTCAAACGTGAGGCACAGGATAGAACAAAAGAAAGAACCAGAACCAATTATAACTGTAATTGAATATGTTTTGATTACACAACCAGAAATATTTATGCAGGCACCATCACTTATGATGCCTGCACTTATAAATCATGCTACCAGGACCGCACTACAGATGCCTTATGACGGCTTTGATAAATTCAAAGAAAACCTTGCCCGCATCATGACCGAGCGACCTAAACCAGGCTTGGGTGGACTAATACCTGGGGAAGACGAATCATACCTATACCACAATATATAGTGTTACGCAGGGCCTGGAGATATACAACATATTGTGTGTCGATAATATCCCAAATCAAGGGGGTCAAGCATGACGAAAGAGGAATTGTCTCAACTGAGGCATATTGTCAAGGAGATTGAACTCCTGAAAAAAGAGATTGAAAAAATGGAAAACTCACCAGAGGACTACATAGCATGTGATGTCGTATCCGGCTCCAACCCAAAGTGGCCGTATGAACCGAGGAGGTTTCACGTGGAAGGGATAACGCTGCCAAATTATGAGAAACGGCTCAAAAAGCTAAAAAAGCGGTTACAAAGGCGAATTGATGAGCTTATGGAAAAGCGGGAAGAGTTGGAAGAGTATATATCGACCATTGATGACAGCGAATTAAGGATAATATTTGCGTTAAGATACATCAATGGCTTAACCTGGCGGGAAATTGCGGCGCATTTGGGTGTTGCAGGAGACGGAAGCACTGAAAGAAAGAAGCATGACAGATATTTAAAACTTTCCCGATATTCCTCAAAATGATGCGATATTATTAAGCTGGACAAGTGCCGCACGGGGAACCGGGCGGTTTTTATTTTATCACGGTTCGTGTGGGTTACGAACATCATGTTGAAGCCAGGGGTGGGAGGCAGTGATGTGAGACAAAGGAAAACAGACGCTTTTTATTTAAGCAGAAAATGGAGAAAGCTCAGGAAAGAAATATTGCAGAAATACAAAAATGAATGTCAGATATGTAAAGCCAAAGGAAGATACAGAAGGGCAACTCATGTTCACCATGAATTTCATCGAGATGAATATCCAGAATATGAGATGATGGAGTTTGTTAAGTTGTCTGATGGAACAGCGAAGCAGAATCTTGTTCCAGTGTGTAAGGAATGTCATGAGACAGTTTGTCATCCTGAGAGGTTGAGAAAGAATAAACAGGAACCGTTGACAGAGGAAAGGTGGTAAATATGAGAATAGTAATAACATTGAGTGGGTTGGATGAAGTTAGAGCATATATGAGCGAAATATGCGAAGAGTATAAGGACATTGTGCAGAGGTATAACCGATACACAAACACTATCACGCTTATCAACGGCGATGAAATAAAAGGCTATTCTGAAGCATCACGAAGAGATGGAATAAGTGCAGATGTAGCATTAGGCATTGATGCGCGGTATATTACTCTTCGTTCTAAGCATCAAAAGCCTGTATGGGATTCTGATGATCTATGCAATTATCTTGACCTGTTGATTAAAACTGGGACTAGAATGTTTGATAAATGTTGAACCCCCCGGTCAAAAAATTGTGATTTTAATTTGGGGGCGTAAACTCGGCGTGGGGGTTGACAAAACAGAAATTTTCGAATTTTCACGTGAGAGGGGGGGTGGTGATATGGCAAAATCAAGCAAAAAACCAAGCAAGAAGGACAAGATAAAACAGGACCTACTCGATCAACTGGAACGTAACGGAACCTATGGCGATCACTACCTGGACCTGGTCGATGACTATATCCAACTATGGCAGATAAAGAATAAGCTTATCAAGGACGGGAAGAAGAACCCCTACACGGAGTGGCGTAATAGTGAAACTAGTTACGGCCGCAAGAAGAATGATAGTATTGATCAGGCTGTGAAGGTCAATCAGCAGATGATAAAAATACTGGAGTTCTTGGGGTTGAAGCCACCGCGGGACGGTGGTGAGGTAGATGAAGGCGACCTGGAAATGTAGACGAAAGGATTATCATCCATATATTGACCAATACATGGATGATTGCCGGTCCGGGGAAAATATAGTCGGCGAAGATATACTGGCAGCCTTGGACTATATTGAGGAAAAACTCGATGACCCGGATGTATTTATCGATACCGAGAAGATAGACAAAGCCGTCGAACTCATGGAGCGGTATTTTGAAATAAAGCTTTTTGACTGGGAGCTCTTTGTAACGGCCCTGATTCATTGCTACTATAAGTCCGATGATACCGTGGTGTTTTCCACGATATTCATAATGATGGGGCGCGGTAATGGCAAAAACGGATTCATAAGTCCTATCGCATGGTATCTGACTACGCACTATCACGGCATAAAGGGCTATAATGTTGATATAGTGGCGAATGCGGAAGACCAGGCGAAAACGTCATTTGAGGATATTTACGAAACCCTTGAACGGACCTGGTCAAAGTCAAAAAAGTTTTTTTACAAAAGCAAGGAAAAAATCGTCAATATCATTACAAAATCGTATGTCAAATTTAATACCAGCAATGCAAAGACAAAGGACAGTAAAAGGACTGGTTGCCTGATATTCGATGAGGTTCATCAGTACGAAAGTTACGACCAAATAAAAGTCTTTACCTCAGGCTTTGGAAAGCGAAAGCATTCCAGGGCCTTTTATATTACCACTAACGGCAATGTCCGGGAAGGTGTCCTGGATGATATGTTGGCGATCGCCGAGGATATCCTGAATGGTACTATAAAAAATCTGCGCTGGTTACCCCTAATCTACCGGATAGACGACGAGAAGGAAGCGTTGGATCCTAAAAAGTGGCATAAGGCAAATCCTTCTTTGAAGTACCTTCAAACGCTCCGACTGGAGATGGAACAACAATTCATTGAAATGAAATACAGGCCTGCCCTGGAAGAAGAATTTTACACCAAACGTCTAAACTGGCCGAAAGGGAACCGGGAATTGCAAGTTACAGAGTGGGATAACATTGCAGCAACTAACAAGCCTATCCCGGACTTAACCGGTTGGGATTGCACTGTTGGTATTGACTATACAAAACTTCGCGACTGGGCGGCTGTAAACTTCCATTTTCGCAAGGGCGACCAGCGATATGACATCGGTAGGTACTGGGTATGCACACAAAACCCGGAACTGGAACGCGTTAAAGCTCCGTGGCGAGAATGGGAGCAATGCATTCCGGTTGATGATGTAGAAATTTCTCCAGAATTGATAACAAACTACATCCTTGAAATGGGACAGAAATATAACATCAAGATGATTGCGATTGATAATTTCAGACTTGCACTCATGAAAGATGCTCTTGAAAAAATAGGTTTCAGCAAAGATCGAGAAAATCTGTATCTTGTGCGGCCGAGTGACATTATGAAAATTCAGCCGGTCATCGACAGCTGCTTTAATAAGCAGCTTTTTACTTGGGGCGATAATGCTCCGCTTCGCTGGGCAACCAACAATACAAAGTTGGTTCGGTCCGGCAAAAAGGAAGGAACTGACACCGGCAACTATTACTACGCAAAGATCGAGGGTAAAAGCCGAAAGACCGATCCGTTCATGGCGCTTGTCGCCAGCATGGTGATCGAAGATCGGCTCGATGACGGACAGAGTACATATGATGACCTGCCGGTAATCATATAATGAAAGAAGGTGATAAATTGGGTTTAATAAGTTGGCTGTCAGAGAAAATAAGTGGGAAGGCGGTGCCCGTAAACTTTAACGAAAAAGAATATTTTGACGAATATGCTTCACTTGTATTTGATATCTATGTCCGCGAAATGGCATTTTGGAGCGCAGTAAATATTGTTGCTAACGCTGTAAGTAAATGCGAGTTTAAGACATTCTTAAATGGCAAGGAAGACAAAGGGAAGGAGTATTATTTATGGAACGTTGAGCCGAACAAGAATCAAAACTCCAGCGCATTTCTCCGTAAGCTGATTGCCAAGCTATATAGAAACAATGAATGCCTTGTAATCGAGCAGAACGGGCAGTTGCTTGTCGCTGACAATTTCATCCGAAAGCCTTATGCATTATATGATGACGTATTCACTCAGGTGCAGGTGGAGGATTTTACATTTAATCGGTCATTTAATCAATCGGAAGTGCTGTATTACAAGCTCAATGAAGAAAACATCCGCAAACTGATCAATGGCTTGTATGAAAGTTACTCCAAACTGATCGCATACAGTATGAAAGCGTATCAAAAGAGCAGAGGCACAAAGGGTATTTTTAAGTATGACACCCTGCCTGTTGCAGGCACACCCGAACGTGAGGCATTTGATGCGCTCATAAATAAAAAGATTAAGCAGTGGATGGAAGGCGATAATGCCGCGCTGCCTCTCGGACGCGGTCAGGAATGGAAGGAGCTGCAGCACAAGACATACACCAACGAAAGCACAAGAGACATCAGGGCGCAGATTGACGACATTTTTGATTTTACCGCCAGAGCCTTCGGCATTCCTCCGGCATTGCTCCGGGGCGATGTCCAGGACACATCAAAGGCAGTTGACCAGTTGCTGACGTTTTGTGTTGATCCTCTGGTGGACATGTTACAGGAAGAAATCAACCGCAAGCGCAATGGATATACCGGATTCAGTCAGGGAACATACTTGAAGATTGATACGAAGAGTATCAAGCATGTTGACCTGCTAAGTGTTGCGACGGCCATTGACAAGCTCATTGGCAGTGGTGCCTTCTGCATTAATGACATACGCAAAGCCGTGGGAGATGAGCCGATTGACGAACCATGGGCATGGCAGCATTTCATCACAAAGAACTATGAGACAGTAGAGAATGCCTTGAAGGCGCTGGAGGGAGGTGAGAACGGTGAAGAATAAATACTATGCGCTGGAAACCAACGGAAAGGAGGCTGATATATACATATTCGGCGACATCACATCATGGGAATGGTATGAAAATGATGTATCCAGCTATACTTTGTCGAAGGAGCTTCAGGCGCTGGACCCGGATATTGAACTGATAAATGTACACATCAATTCTTACGGTGGCGAAGTGGCAGAAGGCCTTGCGATTTATAACCTACTCCGGAACCATAAAGCGAAAGTCAGGACTTATTGTGACGGATTTGCCTGCAGCATAGCATCTGTTATTTTTATGGCCGGGGATGAGCGTATTATGAATGCGGCGTCTCTGTTGATGGTCCATAACCCATGGATGTACACAGCAGGAAATGCAGACCAGCTGCGCAAAGATGCTGATGATCTCGACAAGATTACCCAGGCATCCATCAATGCGTATATGCAGCATGTCACTATAAGCCAGGATGAACTCAAGAAGATGATGGATGAAGAGACATGGATCCTCCCGAGCGAAGCTCTTGATATGGGCTTTGCCACGTCAATAATAGGAGATACAGTATATGAGAAAGCTGCTGCAAGCGCCAGAAAGGCGCTTTTTAGTTTAGTAAAAAATGCAAGGGTAACCGCAGATCCTGAGCCAGCTGCAGGACCCAACCAGACAGCAGAGCCGACACCTCAGCAGGCACCTGAGCCTGACCCGGAACCCGAACCACCAAAAGAGAACAAACCATTAAAATTTTTATCAGCGCTGATGCGCTAAGAAAGGAGAAGATAACATGAAGAATCTTGATATTATCAAACAGAATAATGCAGCTGTGCTGCAGAAGATGCAGGAAGCAGTAAAGAATAACGATACTGAAGCCTTTGCTGCTGCATTTTCAGAATTCGCAGAAGCAATTCAGGAAGCTGTACTAAAGGATGCCCGTAGCCTGATTGAGGCTAATGATGCGGCAATACTTGCTCAGCGTGGAGTTCGTCAGCTAACAAGCGAGGAAACCGCATACTACAATAAGGTTATTGAGGCTATGAGGTCCAAAGACCCGAAGCAGGCAATAACTTTAATCGATGATGTCATGCCCAAAACGGTGATTGATGAAATTTTCACCCATTTGACTGAAAATCATCCGTTATTGGACGCTATTACATTCCAGAACACAGGAGCCATCGTGCAGTGGATTATGTCCACTTCGTCCGGTGTCGCTGGATGGGGAGAATTGAGTGATACTATTGTCGATGAACTTTCAGGCGCATTTAGTGTTATCGAGCTTGACAAGAAAAAGCTGACCGCATTTATACCTGTCAGCAATGCAATGCTCGATCTCGGTCCGGCCTGGCTGGATAGATATGTGCGCACTTTGCTTGCCGAGGCTATAGCTGTCGGTCTTGAAACTGCTATAGTGGACGGCGACGGGAAAAACAAGCCTCTCGGTATGACTCGTCAACTTTCCGGGGCTGTAGACGGAGTATATCCGAGAAAGAATGCGACAGCAATTACAGCACTTGACCCTGAAACTTATGGGAATATCCTCAACACTCTTTCGCAGGCTCCGAATAATAAGAGGCGTGCAATTAACTCCGTACTGCTTATAGTTAACCCGGCTGATTACTTTACAAAAGTATTCCCGGCAACTACTCCGCGTACAACTGATGGCGGGTTCAAAAACGACGTATTCCCGTTCCCCACTACCGTTATTCAATCCACTGCAGTGCCTGCCGGTTATGCGGTAATGGGATTGGGCGACCGGTATTTCATGGGACTTGGAACTGGGACAGGAAAGGGCGGCCGCATTGAGTACAGCGACGAATACAAGTTCCTCGAGGATCAGAGGGTCTACAGGGTCAAGTTCTATGGTAATGGCCGTCCGATGGACGAAAATGCCTTTGTATACCTGGATATTACCGGCCTCAAGCCTTATGTCCAGAAGGTTGAGGTAGTCAATGCTTCCGAGTTCCCGGGCGGCACTCCTGAAGCGTAGGTGATGCTTCATGAAGGTAAGAATTATAAAGCCTTTCAGGGATAAATACACGAAAGTTGTTTATCAGGAAGGGCAGGAAATCAACGTAACCAAAGAGCGGTTCGAGGAAATAAACTCGGCCGCTCTTGGTCCATTTGTAGAACAAATAAAACCACCTGAACCACCGCCAACAAGAACCATAAAAGATGGCAAGAAACCAAAAAGCGGAACAAAGAAGTAGGTGAAAATATGGACCTACCAGTAGGACTGCTTGAAGCAGTTAAAAATTATCTTGACATAACCTGGGAAGATCCTGCCGGAGATGAAAAACTCTCCGGCATACTCGCTCGGGGAATCAAATATATCAATTCGGTTGCCGGTGCTGAACTTGACTATATAGTTGAGGACAAGCCGCGGGAGCTGCTTTTTGATTATTGCAGATACGTGCGATCCAATGCCCTTGACGAATTTCAGAATAATTATCTGCATGAGCTTATTTCACTCCAAATCAGTCAGGAGGTGAAGGACTATGTTGCCGAAAACTCAGACGTTTAATGACGGCGTGGCAAATATCTATTCTGTCGGCAACATAGCGCCTCCGGGCGGTATGCCGAAAGAAGGATTGACGTTGAAGGTTAGCTCATTGAGATACAAAGAGCGCACGGTTGGTATGTCGCGATACTGGGCAGCAATGCAGGCTAATGTAAAGATTGACATGGTTATAAGGGTCCCGTATGTCCCGATTAAAGCAAAGGCTATATCCACCCAAGATATTGCTATACCCATTGATGGGGAGCAGTACCGGATTGTGCAAATACAAAAGCCAGAGGATATATACCCACCAGTAATGGATTTATCCCTGGAAAGGCTGGTGCAGAAATATGACATTGGAAGCTCTTGAAAATGCATTATTGGAGTTAGGGGTGCCAGTTTTCCATTATTTTGCGTTCGGCCAAACTGGGAATTACATCGTATGGGCTGAGGATAGTGAAGGCCAGTCTCTCCATGCTGATAATGTGAAAACTGGACAGGTGATCCAGGGAACAATTGATTATTTTACTAAAACTGAAAACGATCCACTTGTTAAACAAATACAAGACAAACTCAATGAGGTGGAAATATCTTGGCGGCTTAACGACATTTTCCGGGAAGATGATACTGGTTATATCCATTATGAATGGGTATTTGAGGTGATCTAAATGGCAACTATGACGGTGCAAGGCTTGGATGAATATATTAATAAATTATCTCAACTTGGCTCGAATATGACAAATGTAGCAAAAAGAGCAGTAAGAGCAGGGGCAAATCCTGTGGCAGATGAAGTAAGAAAAGGACTTGAGACAAATATTAAAGACCCTGCTTATGTTGGTAAAAAAGGCGTTGGGCTGTATGGGCATAAGATTAACTACGGAAAGTCAACAGGAGATTTATTGAATTCTCTTGGGATCACACCTCCCGGAGTAGACAAGAATGGAGTAGTTAATTGCAAAATCGGCTTTGAAGGTTATGACCGAAAAGGTGTACCCAATGCCCTGAAAGCAAGAGCAATGGAAAGCGGCACATCATTTCTTAAGAAAAGGCCTTTTGTTCGGCCAGCAGTAAACCGGGCCAAGCGGAGGGCTCTTGAAGAAATGGGCAAATCCATAGATGCGGATCTAAAAATTTATGCTTTGTAAAAGGAGTGATAACTGATGGCACAGATAGGAGTAAAATACCCGATGTATGCTCCTCTTATCGAAGACGAAACATCTAAAACTTTTGAATACGGAGAAGGAAAGATAGCAGGAAAAGCAATTAGAATCAACTGGAACTTAAATATTGCCGAAAGCAAGCTTTATGCTGATGATGATGTGGCAGAATCTGCAAAGGAGTTTATTGATGGAACTTTAGGCTTCAACCCAGATGATATACCTCAGGATGCAAGGGCTGATTGGCTGGATAACAAAATCGAAAAAGAAACTGTAGGGGCAGAAGAGGTCGATGTATTAACAAGTACAGATGAAGACAATCCAGGATATTTTGGCTTTGGCTTTATTGTGACAAAAATTAAGAATAACCAAAGGTTATACAGAGCTATCCTCTTGACTAAAGTGCAATTTAAAGAACCAAATGAGGAAACTGAAACTAAGGGGCAGCAAATAACCTGGCAGACACCAAACATTGAAGGAACGATAATGAGGAGAATAGACGGGGCTTGGAAGAAAGAAATTACTGTAAGCAGCTTAACTACTGCAAAGGCCTGGTTGGCACAAGTGCTTAACATCGGGGGTAGTGATACATGAGTGATATGAAAAGTATGGGAGTGCCGATAACTCTTGATGTTGAGAGACATCTCGTCTTTAACCTTAATGTGCTGGAAAAATGCGTCGATAAATTCAAGGACATGAATAAACTATTGAACTTAAATAATATTTCGGAAATTAAATGGCTTGCGGTGCAGATGCTTAATGAGGATGCAGAGATATGGAATGAAGAACATCCAGATAATCCAAAGCCGATTCTAAATGAAAAACAGTTAGGAAGATACGTTATAGGCGTCGGAGGATTAAATGAATTACAAAAAAAAGTACAAGAAGCATTATTACAAGGACTGCCCGCAGAAGCGGTAGAAGAGGTTGAGGAAAAAGCAAAAGAAATAGAAAAAAACTTGATAGCTGCGCAGAGGAAGATGACTGGGACGATACACCAGCCATAAACTTTGCGCAGCTTATATTTATCGGAAAAACCTTACTCGGTTATACCGAAAAAGAAGTTTGGAGGATGACATTAAGAAAACTCATGCTTCTATATAATGAGTATCTTGAGTTTTGGGGTTTAGAACCTCAGAATCCCGATGACATTATACCTGGAGAGGATGTGATTTAATGGCCAATGATATAGGTGCAAAAATAAGTTTACAAGGCGAACGTGAATTTAGACAGGCTGTATCTGAAATTAATGCTGGTTTAAAGGTAACATCCTCTCAGCTTGCCCTTGTAACAGCTAAATATAATGAAAATGCAACAAGTGTGAAGGCGCTTACCGAACGTAATAATGTGCTTGAAAAGACTCTTGAGGCACAAAGGCAAAAGGTTGAGGTTATAAGGCAAGCTCTACAGAAAGCAACCGAGAATTATGGTGAAGCAGATAAGAGGACGATTAACTGGCAAATTAGTTTAAACAAAGCCGAAGCTGAATTAATCAAGACTGAAAAAGAATTGAAGGATAATTCAGAGGCGCTTAAACAGGCAACTGAAGACATGAAAAAGTTTGGTCTTGCAGAAGATGAGACCAGAGAGCAAAGCAAACAACTCGGGGATGTTTTAAATAACTTAATAAATAATCTCGGAATTCATCTCCCGGCAGGTGCTGAAAAAGCCATACAAGCTTTAGACAACCAAAAAGCGGCTACAATGGCATTGATCGGTATTAGCGCGGCTTTAATCAGTAGTTTTAGCAAAACCACGATTGAAACAGCTAAATTTGCCGACGAAATATTAACATTGTCAAGTACCACCGGCTTGGCAACTGATACTTTACAGGAAATGCAATACGCTGCAGAGTTTATTGATGTTTCTCTTGAAACTATGACTGGCGCCATGACAAGAATGATACGAACCATGGGTGATGCAGACAGGGGTACAAAGACGGCCATGGATGCCTTTAGAAGATTAAGGGTGAGCATATATGATAATAATTTACAACTTAAAAATAGCGAGCAAATGTTTTATGAGGTAATAGATGCCCTTGGGAATATAGCAAATGAAACAGAACGTGACGCCATTGCTATGCAGATATTTGGGCGTAGTGCTAGGGAATTGAACCCCTTAATAGAAGCTGGCAGTGAACGCTTAAAAGAGCTAGGAGTAGAGGCGCGAAATCTGGGATATGTACTGGACCGTGGAACGTTGGAAGGGTTTGGACAGTTGGATGATGCCATGCAAAAGTTTAACAGGCAAACAGAAGCATTTAAGCGAAGCATAGCGGGAGTAATGTTGCCGCCATTAACAGCCTTATTTGAACTGCTGAATAAGATAGATCCTAAAATAATCGCAACGGTTGCAATAATAGGAAGTATAGCGGTAGTTGCAGTAACGGTTGTCAAGGCAGTGGGAAATATAGCAAGTGCATTTAAGGCATTAGATCCCGTGACATTAAAGACAACCGGAATAATAGTGGGTGTAACAGCCGCATTAATTGCATTGTCGGCTATAATAGCCGTTATCATAGGTAAAAGCGATGAATTAAACCAAACTATGCAAAATATAGGTAAAAGCGTTGGAAGCATGACAGATACTGTAAATAATGCTGGAAACAATATTAATTACGGCCGTTACAGTTACAATCCTCGATATACTACTACCACTCCTCAGTATAGATACGCAAGCGGTATAAATTATGTACCAACAGACAGAATTGCATTAATCCATCGCGGCGAAATGGTTGTGCCGGCTTATGCAAACCCATATAACCCAGAAGCCACCCATACTCTTGGCGGAGGAGATACATTCATCCTGAAGGTCAATGCCAAGGACATAGATGAAGTGCAGAAAATGATAAACACGTTTAAGCAGTTAAAACAGACCAGACGAGCGGGGATGGTGATGCTTTAATGGCACAACATACAATAAATTTACCGTGTAATGCTGACACATATGTCAGTGAAGCAAATCCTAATACAAATTATGGATCGTCAAATATACTGAGATTTGGAGAAGAATCCGGAAAACATTTATGTGCTTTATTAAAATTTAACTGGAGTAGCCTGCCGGCATACAAAAGAATAGTGGGCTTAACATTAAAATTATATTCAACGGTTGCTGTCACAGTTGGCAGTTGGCTATTCCTATCATATCAAATACTTAGTCAACCTTGGAATGAGCATGAAGTTGTTTATAATCATAGAAATTGGCCTACTGGTGGTTATATAGGTTGGCAAAATCAAAATATCCCGGCAAATGCATATTTTAACATAAACATTTCTTTATCAGTGGCCAATGAGAATATAAGGGATAATGGGCTATGTCTAAACTTAGGTGCAGATGGCGCAAAAGTTTGCAATGTGCATAGTAAGGAGAATTCAAACCCTCCTATCCTTACTGTTGTTTATGAAGATGTACCGCCTGAAAAGCCAATATTAATCAGTCCGATTGGACTTTATAAAGAAAATACGAATGTAATACGTTTTGAATGGCAGTATATGTCATCAGTTGGTGGTGAACAGAAAAAATATGATTTACAATGGAGTATTGATGGACAAACATGGACTACTGTAAGCCAAACGACACCAAATAATTACTATGAAATGCCCGCTAATACTCTCCCCGCCGGGAATATATACTGGCGTGTAAGGACTTACAATGTATATGACGAAGTTGGAGAATACAGTGATCCAGCTGTATTTTACAGTATGGGCGAACCTGAAATGCCAGGGATAGTATCGGTAAGCAACTCCGCTAGGCCTGAAATTAATTGGGTATCCAGGGAACAGCAAGTTTATCAAATACAAATATTAAAAGATGCAGATGTTGTTTATGATACTGGAAATATACCGAGCCTAACGGTTAGGACGCATAAAGTAAAAACATTTTTGGATGATGGAGAATACATTGCTAAGCTTCGCATAATGAATGAGTATAGTATGTGGAGTGAATGGATTGAATACCCATTTAATATATCTACATCAAAACCGCCAAAGCCCAAAATAACTGTCCAGCGATCTAAATATGGGCTCGAAATCAATTCGTCAAGTCCGGGTTATTTGTATCGTGATGGCATTTGTATTGCAAAGATTGAAAAGCAATATTTTGACAATACAGTAGTAAACGGCCAAGAGTATCAATATTTTATACGTGTTGTTAATGGCGAGGCGTTTAGTGACAGCGATATAGCGCTTGGGAAGCCTAATATACCTTTTGCAGTATTATCTCAGGGTAATAACATAGTTGAATTAAGATATGGACTTAATACAGTGCCAGGTAAAAATTTATCTCGCACACCAGTTGGTACAGAAGTGTATTATGACGACAGAAAGTACCCGGTATATAACATGTCAGAGCATACGCAGTCTAGTATAACACTAAGCTACTTTATCAAAAAAACTGAGGATCTGTTAAAAATTATAAAGATTGTTGATAAAAAAGAAACCGTACTATACAGGGATAAAAAAGGTAAAAAGATATATGGTATTATTATAAGTATAAACACGCAAGATGTAAGGCAAGGCTATATCGTTACTCTAATTATATCGCAGACCGATTATAATGAGGAGGTGCAGCCTGATGATTGAATTAGCTGTCAATGGTTATAGTCGGGATGAAGTGATTAAGCGATTGCACTCCAATAGGATAGTCAAGTTTAGGTACAATTTGCTGAATAGATATGATGTAAAAATAGGTGAACTTGATGTCATTCCTGGAGGTACTGTATCACTCAATAGCCTTGCAGAAATAAAAAGGACCGCAAACTTTGTAATCAAAGATAGAGGAGATATTGACTGGCTGAACGATAGAATTCAGCCTGTCTTTTGCTTAAAGATGTCTGATGGCGGGTGGGCAGAATGGCCATTAGGTGTATTTTTGATGTCCTCGCCTACACTTAGAATAGAAAATGGAGTGAAATATAGAGATGTAGAAGCATACGATCCGAGCTTAATACTGGTTGAGGACAAATTTGATAACCGATATATCATCCCTGCTGGCACAACTTATGATGATGCAATTAAGACAATTTTAAATCAGGCAGGAATATGGAAAATAAATATAATACCACATCTTGGCGAAATCAGAATAGACAAAGAATTTGAAATCGGGTCCACAAAATTATCTGCCATAAATCAATTACTAAGTGAAATCAATTATACATCACTTTGGGTTGACGAAAATGGTTATTTTACAGCTAAACCTTATGTGATTCCGAGTGAGCGGGAAGCAGAATATGCTTACCGAAATGATGATTTAAGTATTATCTTGCCCGGAGCAATGAAGGAAGAAGATTTGTTTTCGGTCCCTAATAAATGGGTCCTGGTTGTCAGCAATCCTGAAACAGAAAGCTTGCGCAGTGTATATGTCAATGACTTATCCACATCAAAAACCAGTACTATAAGCAGAGGGCGTACAATAGTTGATTTTCGCATTATAGATGACGTATATGACCAACAGACACTAGACGACATAGCAAAAAGGCTGGCTTATGAGGCCAGCCAAATTTATGGAAAGTTTATTTTTGAGACAGCTTTAATGCCTCATCATAGCTTTATGGATATTTTGTATATTGAGCATACCGCTTATGATATATCTGCCAAATATACCGAAACATCATGGTCTATGACTTTATCGCATGACGGTCAAATGAGGCATGAGACAAGGAGAGTGATAAGGATATGAGCGATATACCAGGTGCTGAGGAATTGCTTGTGCAGCCTGAACAACAGTCAATATTTCGACTGGGTGTGGTAGAGGAATTATTCGACAATGGCGCAGCAAAAGTCAAATTTGATGGGGAAGAAACTACCAGCGAAAAGCAATATGCTTATTTAAGCTATTACAAACCTACTGTAGGCGATAGGGTATTACTTGCAGCTATTAGCGGTACTTATGTGATATTAGGCAACATATTATACAATCAAAGTCCGCCAGAAACTGACCCACCTAGCGGCGATATTACCGTTGATGACATAACAATTAACGGTAAATTGTCACATATGGGTGGGATGCTTGGATTTTTTGGGGCTACTCCAAAAGTCAGATGGAGTATAAGGTCAAATCAGGGCACTGATACTGCTGTAAATGATTTATTGGCAGCATTGGTAGCATACGGGTTAATTGAAACAAGGTAAAGGAGTGAAACACAATAATGACAAAGGAATTTGATGTAATTTTACGGTTGCCAGGTCAAGCACTCGATACCGACATAACCCTTACACAAAATGACTACAATGTATATCGGTTTAACATTAGGGTATTTGACGGCATGGATGAGATTGATTACTCGCAAATAACCGAAGCTACCATTACTTTTGCGAAAAGAGACAAGACTGTAGTCCAAGGTGATATACAGATCATGTCTGACAAACTGGTATATACGCTGGGGACAAATGAAATTGCCTGTCCTGGAAGGGTATTAGCGTCTGTACAGTTAATGGACAATAATTCGCGCCTTACCACCGCAAGATTTGTTTTTGCAGTTGAATCGGATCTTATAACAGAGGATTCGATAAAAAGCTCAACAGAATATCCCATACTGAAGAAATTAGCAGACTTTACGAATGATGTGGATAAAGCTCTTGACACTTATGAAAAAATGATAAAGACATCGTTTGTGGTGCCAAAACCTCCAGTAGATACCTATGATGACATTGCTACAATATACCCCGAGCCCGAAAATGGCTGGACCACAAGGGCAATAGACACCGGGAGAATGTACAGATATAATGTCGAATTGGAAGAGTGGGAATGGATTGATACTGTAACCACTACAGCTTATGATGCTCTGTTGCAAATGTACGAGAATTTAGCTGCTGAAATAGCTGATGTTAAAGGGTTCATTGGTTATACTGAAAATGATATTGTTGGTGTTGAAGTTGATTTTGAAAATAAAACATTCACAAGGCTTGCAGGTGCAGTTGGAAAGACACCTGGTGCAGATTTTGACAGCATAAATGCCTTTGGTGGGAGAAGAAGGTGTAATCTTGCAGATGACGGAACGGTAAATGCTTATTATGGCGATCCGGAGTACGTTGAAGATGGTTCAAACGGTCAGGTTATGGTAGAACAACCAAAATTCTATTATAAGGTTGTTCCACTGAAAATGGAAAAGAATGATGCAGAAGAAATTGACAGAATTGAATTCACAGCAGGTGCTTCATCAGATGGAAACATTACTATCACATTGAATGGTCAAAACTTCAATGTGGCAGTCCTTGCATCTGATAACACTGCAACAGCGATTGCAACCAAGGTCAGAAATGCAACATTCAATGGTTGGACAACAGGTGGAGGCGGTGCGATTGTAACATTTACAAGAAATAAGAAAGGTGTGTGCGCTGCACCAACATTCAACGGTGGAACAACTGGGGTTACTGCTAATGTTGCAAGAACACAGGTTGGATATATTGGCAAAGGCTTCAAGCTGCGTAAAGCAAGATACTATGTCAGCATGACAAAGAAACCTGGCTTCAAGGTTCACCCTGCTTTTGTTCAAAACGGTGTTGAAAGAGAATTCATTTACCTGTCAGCATATGAAGGTTCACTGTATGATGTTTCAGCTTCTGCTTATATCTTGGATGATGCACAAATTGCTGATTTCACAGTAAATACTGGTGACAAGCTTTCATCCATTGCCAATGCAAAGCCAATTTCAGGACTTACGCAAGACCTGACAAGAAGAAAGTGCGGAATTCTTGCTGAAAATCGTGGAAATGGCTGGTATCAGCAATATGCTGCAACCAT
>ENA-OWOZ01001241-OWOZ01001241.1-bioreactor-metagenome-genome-assembly--contig:-NODE-1241-length-24697-cov-8.654549_pt1 | contig 24697 bp, 21 predicted proteins | sample MGYA00238140_ERZ651804 | MGnify/ENA primary metagenome ERZ651804 (study PRJEB26910, sample SAMN07631232) | bioreactor metagenome | isolation source: Switchgrass digestor | place: USA: Dartmouth... | reverse complement strand
TTTTTTCTATGGTACGCCCGAGAGGAGTCGAACCTCCGCACCCGGCTCCGGAGGCCGGCGCTCTATCCACTGAGCTACGGGCGCATATGATGCGTCTTTGATTATAGCAAAACTGTTGAGGCAAGTCAAAAGAAACTCTAGCTTAGGTCTGTGTCAAGATTTAGTAGGGGGAACTCCTGGTCTTAGAAAAATAATATTTATCTTAAGCCGAGAAGGCAGTAATCTGGGAGATTTCCCGTAACACATATTTGACCCACATATGATCAGCATGAGGACCGAATCTGGCTGGTATTTCAGCTGCTAACCAGTTAGAATAGTCCCTTTGGCTGTCTTTATCGTTTGGCTTTACTAAACTTTCTGGTAATACCTTGATCAGTTTTTCTTGCTCAATGGGTTGATAATGAGTGGCATAGCGGCTTAACTCTTGATTGGCTTTGGCCGCCAGAAGCCTGGCCATATTATCCGTTCCAGCTGGACTCCAACGTGCACCTATTCGTTTCATGCGACGGGCTATGGTATGCCTTATCTGTCCTTCTACTGTTCCTAATCGTTCTTCTGCTGACAGCTGGGATATTCCGTCCCAGTTGTTCAGTAAATAACGGTGTAGTTGCCTTATTCTTTTACGTTGGTTTTTGTTTGTAGCAATCCTTAAGGCTTCATTTAAGACTTTTTCTAATCCTTGGTCATCAAGGTCTAATATCTTTTCACATGCCTTCTGATAGTGCTGGCTGCTAAAACTTAATGATTCTGTAAGATGCTTTCTTAAATGAAATGGATCTAGATGATAACTGGCTCCGGGGAATAATTCTAAGCCTTCTTTAACCCATGCCGCTCCATCTCCCCCAATTCTGACTTTACTCTTCCTGTTTAACCGCCATTCCTGTCCAAATTTCGCACTGGCTTCTTCCCACATGGCTATTCCTTCGCCTACTCCGGCTACGCTACATCTATTTATTAAACGCTTGGGATTTCCTTCTTTTCTCTCATAACCTACAAATAGCTTTACCTCTGCATGGCGTTTACTACTCCGCTGTTGGCGGATTAATACTCCGTCTGCTTCTATGTTTAAGATTTTGGCTTCTCTCTTGCCTTCGGGTACTACTCCATCTTCGAATACTCTCTTGGTAGTTTCTTCTGCTTCTTGTTTGGCTCTTTCTCCGGATTGTTTTACTTCGTTCCATACTGTCATGGCGCTGACCCCGGGTACCAGATATTCTAATAACCGGGCTGCCTTGCGAAAGGGCATCTCTATTCCCATCTCTAACATCATCTTGCTTAAACGGGGGCTAACTCTTTTGGATGTGGCTAAACCTAGGGTTTCGTCTAATAGTAGCCGGTTTTGACCGGTCGATATATCTTTGTAGTATCTGCGCTCTACACTGATTTCTCCGGCTGTTGTTACCAGGGTACGTTTGCGCTTGCCTATATTTATTAGTTGCTTTCTATCGCGCTCATTAGCCAGCCGTTCGTCAATTTCTTCAACTGCTATTTGAATAAGTTCTGCGGTTGCCCTTTGGGAGATACGTTGTACTCGTTCTTCTAATTCTTCAAAACTTTTAACGCTTTGAAATATCTCGTAAATACTAACCACCATTTGCAGGAACACGGTTAACAACTGTTGAATCTTATACATGAGACCTCAACTCCTTTGGACCAGGAGGGTGCTTTTTCCTAAAGCACCGCTTTTTGAGGTCTCTTTTCTATTCCTGACCTCTTTTTTCCTACTAAAACTTTACACTACCTCTAGCTTAGCAGTCCGATTTTATCGGCAGGCTCACAAGGTCTTCCATTAATATTTAATCTTCAGAAACATAGAACCTTTTTTTACCATAGTTCATTACTTATATTGAAATGCTGTTGATCGACTTTGGCAATTTATTCAAAAAAAAGGGGAGTGGAAGGTATGGATGTGTGGCAGATTATTGTACTGGCTATTATGGCGGAGGCCATTTGGGAGACTCTAAAACTGGTATGGCAAAAAGATAAATTCCATCCTGATGTGCTGGGATCATTGCTTATCGGGATAATACTGGCCTTATCAACCGGACTCAATCTTTTCGAAATGGTAGGACTGCCCATAGTCAATCCCTATTTGGGGCAGATTTTTACCGGAATCCTGGCATCCCGGGGTGCCAACTTTGTTCATGATCTGGTAAAGATTGCCCAAGGTATGAGAATACGGGTAAATTCCAATCATTCCTGACCTAAGACGGCAGTGATAACATCACTTATGAGGCGGGCGGCATTGGAAGCAATGGTTAACGAACCTTTATCCGTACCGATTTCAAACAGCAGGGCTCGGGGATAAAGGTCTTGATTGTAACTGCCTCTTCCCATATAGATGCCTCGCATCAGGCCGGGATAGAGGTGGTCAGCAGTTGCTTTAATCTGACGGGCAAATTCCAGGTTAGCTCTCATATTGGGGTTGGAACGGCCGATCACGATCATGACCTGAGCAGTTTCAACCCCATTAATTCTGGCCAGGTAGGAATTTAATGGTGCTGAATCCCGGTGAATATCAAAGACCGCATCGGGGCTGTCTTTGAGAAGCTTCACCGCTGTTTTTCGTGACCGGTTATAGGCATTGATATCGTGAGGATTATGATTGTCTTTATTGTGTACTACCGTGAAACCGCTGCGCCGCAGTGCTTCTGCCATAGCATCGCCAACTTTCAGAATATCCCCATCCGGCGGTTCAGCGGCTTTGCCGGAAGTGAGTATATATGATTCATCATTATGAGTATGATAAATAGCCAGTTTTTTCCCAGAGGTACGCAATATCAGGCTATTAGGATAGTACAGGGTAGCAGCCGGCTGCGCCTTGGGAATAAGATTCAGTTCGGAGTTGTCTGGATTTTTTATGCGGGCAACAGCCTGATCTCCCTTTACACTGGTAATAATGTAATGAATATCATCGCTGCTGATATATTCATCATCAACAGTTACCGGCAGCCCGGTCTGCAAGATCACCTTGCCCTCTTCATCGCGTATGGTTACATAATTGCCGCCGGCCTGGGGATCAACACCTATGGGTTTAGCCGAACGCGGTGTTTCCATGTTATAGGCTAGATATGATATGGCCATTATTCCAAATAAGATACCAAAGTATATCCAGATATAACGCTGCTGCAAGGTTGCTTTCATAAAAAAACCGCCTTCTTTCAAGATCAAATCTATTATTTGAAGAAGGCGGCGGCTTTATGCGATTTACCAGCTAGTTAGAGGTTGGTATCCCAACTGGCCAGATACTCTTTTTGCTCTTCAGTTAGTTCATCAATCTCTACTCCCAGGGATTGCAGTTTCAGCATGGCAACTCTTTTATCGATTTCCTCGGGTACGTTGTAGACATGGTTGCCCAGTTTGTCCCGGTTCTGAATGACATAAACGATGGACAGAGCCTGCAGGGAGAAACTGGTATCCATTACTTCCGCAGGATGCCCGTCACCGGCGGCCAGGTTGACCAAACGGCCTTCAGCTAATAAATAGAGTTTACGGCCATCTGCCATTACAAACTCTTCGATATTATCTTTCAGTTTCCGGGTGCTTACCGCCAAATCATAGAGATCTTGTTTGCAGATCTCCACATCAAAGTGTCCGGCATTGGCCATAATGGCATTATCCTTCATAACTTCCATATGCTCACGCCGGATAACATTTATATTGCCGGTTACGGTGATGAAGATATCACCCAGCTTGGCTGCTTCCTGCATGGGCATGACCTGGAAGCCATCCATAATGGCTTCATTGGCCTTGATAGGATCTATTTCCGTAATAATTACCTTGGCGCCCATGCCCAGTGCTCTCATGGAAACCCCTTTTCCGCACCAGCCATAACCGACTACTACCACATTTTTACCGGCTACTACCAGATTGGTCGTGCGATTTATACCGTCCCATACTGATTGCCCGGTTCCATAACGGTTGTCAAACAGATATTTCATGTAGGCATCGTTGACGGCGATCATGGGGAATAATAAGGTATTATTAGCATCCATGGATTTTAACCGGACAATACCGGTGGTGGTTTCTTCACATCCGCCGATTATATTGCGAGCCTGTTCAATCCGGTCTTTGTGCAGCATGGTTACCATGTCAGCCCCGTCGTCAATAATTGCATCGGGCTTTGCATCAAGAGTTAATTCCATAAAACGATGGTATTCTTCCATGCTCTCGCCGTGAATAGCATATACCGTGATACCTGAGTCTACCAGAGCAGCTACCACATCATCCTGAGTGGAAAGAGGATTGCTGGCGCAGGCTACCACGTCTGCCCCGGCTGCTTGTAAAGTCTGGAGCAGGTAACCGGTTTTTGCCTCCAGGTGCAGACAGCAGGCTATGGTTTTGCCGGCTAGAGGTTTGGTCTCTTCAAATTCAGCCTTGAGTATATTCAGAACCGGCATATTCTGACTTACCCATTCAATCTTGCGATAACCGGAAGGAGCCAGTGCCGGATCCTTAATAATTGAAAGCCGGGATGCTTTGGTCTGGGGCACGGCGTTCATTAATAAACCTCCTTTGGAAATAGAGTTTGTAGTTAAAGCCTACATATAGAACATTATAAGCAAAAGAGGTTACAATAGAAACACAATTTGGTAATATTATTTTAAATCCTGAAATTTCGGATGTGGGGAAAAAACGGTGAAGGTATTAATGTTCAGTTGGGAGTATCCGCCTCATATGGTGGGGGGCTTGGGTCAGCATGTTTTTGATTTAAGCCGTTTTATGGCAGCAATGGGAGAAACGGTTCATATAATCACTCCGCGAATGGGTAATTATCCGGACTATTGGATTGAGAATGGAGTACATATTCATCGAGTGGGTTGTCCAGCCTGGGAGGGTGAAGATTTTAAGTCCTGGACATTTACTTTCAACAGTGAAGCCATTCGGGAAGCCGTCCGGCTCAATGTGCTGGTGGGCGGCTTCGATGTAGTACATGCCCATGATTGGCTGGTGGCTTATGCAGGCCGCTCCCTGGCTAAAATATTTGAAATACCCCTGGTTTCCACTATTCATGCCACCGAACATGGTCGTAATTTAGGGCTGCACAACCGCATGCAGATGGAAATCAATGAAATTGAAAAGAACCTGGCTTTAGAGTCGGAATTGGTAATCTGTTGCAGCAATTATATGCAGGAGGAAGTTCATACCTTATTTGGCCGCCCTAAAGAAGACATACGGGTAATACCTAATGGTGTTGACCCGGATCTCTTTACTGCCCTGCCTGATCAACCCCGCTTCAATATCAGTGAAAGTGATAAAGTGGTCTTTTTTATTGGCCGGTTGGTGCCGGAAAAGGGTGTCTGGCAGCTTATCCAAAGTTTCCCGCAAGTATTGCAGCAAGTACCAGAAGCCGTCCTCTATATCGGGGGACGGGGACCCCAGCAGCCCCAATTGGAAAAGCTGGTCCGGGATCTGGGCATAAGTGACCGGGTGGTCTTTACCGGGTTTATTACCAAAGAAGACCGCAATTATGTGTATAACCAGGCTAAAGTGGCGGTTTTCCCCAGCCTGTATGAACCTTTTGGCATTGTAGCTTTAGAAGCTATGGCTACCCACACTCCGGTAATAGTGGGCAATGCCGGTGGATTGGCGGAAATAGTTGAACACCGGGTTAATGGCTTGAAGGTGACCCCGGGCAATGTAGACGAACTGGCCCAGGCTATTATTGAATTGTTAACCGATGATGACTTAGCGAACCGGTTGCAGGAGACTGGCTATGAAACGGTGAAATCTGTTTATGGATGGGATGTCATCGCCCAGTCTACTTTGAATGTGTACCGGGAAGTGATATATAGAAAGAAGCGCTTGCTGGTAGAAGCTTAAAACTTATGCTTGATTAGGAGACGTGTCACTGTTGAATGCAAGAATCATAATGGTGCTGCACAGCCATATTCCCTATGTGAAAAGGCAGGGAAGATGGCCTTTCGGAGAGGTCTGGCTCTTCGAAGCTATGGCAGAAACCTATGTTCCGTTAATAATAAATTTGCTGAAACTTGATGAAGAGGGGAAACAAACCCCCCTTACTATGAGCTTCAGCCCCGTTCTTTTGGAGCAGTTGAATTCCAAGTATATTAAGCAGGAGTTCGTAAATTATCTCAAAGAACGGGAGTCCATGGCTCGAAGCGATGAAAGGTATTACCTGTCCCAGAGCGATTTGGAATTTGCTGGCATCGCTGCCTATTATGCCAGTTTTTATCGTGACATTCGCCGGGACTTCGAGATTGATCTCCAGCGTGATATAATCGAAGCCCTGAGATATTTGCAGGGTCGAGGTCAGTTGGAGATCATAACCACTGCTGCAACCCATGCCTATCTTCCCCTGCTGGATCGCAGTGACCTGGAAAACCAAGTGTATTGGGGTAAACGGTTATATGAACAGGTATTCTCCACGGAACCCCAGGGATTCTGGCTGCCGGAATGTGGCTATTTCCAAGGGATAGAGGATGTTTTAATAGCCAACGGCTTTAAGTATTTCTTTGTAGACAGCCATGCTATTGAGGGGGGCAAACCCCTGGGAGTAATGAGTCCGGGCGGCAGTGAGCCGGAAACAGAGGTGGAAACTTTTGCTTCTACCGGTCTCAGTACCTACCGGCCTTATCGCGTGGAAAACCGGGATATCACGGTTTTTGGACGTAATTCCATGGTCAGCCAGCAGGTTTGGTCCTCGGAGTACGGTTATCCAGGGGATGAAGACTATCGAGAATTTCATAAGGTTTCACCCCGTTCAGGTTTTAAATACTGGAGGGTGACCAACCGCAACCATCCTCTGGACAAAAAACAAGTCTACAATCCGGATAAAGCCCTGCTGAAAGTAAAGCAGCATGCAGCTCATTTTGTGGGAACCTTGAAGAATACTGGACAAAATGCTATAGAGATGGGATTCTCCTCCCCTTTAATCGTGGCCTGCTATGACACGGAATTGTTCGGTCACTGGTGGTGGGAAGGAGTCAACTGGCTCAGCGAAGTTATTAATCACTTACATAACAGTACTGAACTGGAGTTGGTACTGCCTTCTCAGGTAGGGCCTGCCACTTATGAAGCCAAAGTCTTTGAGTCTTCCTGGGGGCGGGGAGGAAAACACTACGTCTGGGAAAACGAGGAGACCGCCTGGATGTGGGATATTATCCGCAAAGCGGGAAGGGAATACCAGAACTTAAAAGGTTTAGAACAGGAGACCTTAATGGGACAGAAAGCCATGTCCCAGGCTTTAAAAGAATTAATGCTGATTCAAAGCAGCGACTGGCTGTTTATGGTAAGCAACAATCTCACTAGGGATTATGCTATGAAGCGTTTCTTTGAACATTATACGAAGCTGCTGCGACTGACTAATACGGTGCAAAACCAGCAGTTTGATGATAATTTCCGGGAGTGGCTTCGTCGTATTCAGTACGAAGACGACTTTTTCAGCTGCCTGTAATTTTGGAGGTGTCATATGAAAGGGCATATCGCCTTTTGTCCTCATTTTCATCAGCCCCATTTTCAACTGTTTCGCACTCGGGAAGAAGCTTTCAAGAATTCCTATAGGCCTTGGCTGCAATTACTCTCCCAGGCTGTAAACCTGGATGATTTTTATATAAATATCCACTTTTCCGGGCCTTTTTTATATTGGCTGCGGGATACCAAGGCTGAGTTCCTGGACCAGTTTAATACCTTGCTGGAAAGCAAAAAGATTGGCCTTCTGGGAGGTTTGGCTGATGAGCCGTTCATTCAACTGTCCTCCCGCCCTGATGACGTACTGTATCAGATGCAGAAATACGATGAATTGCTGACGAGAGTTACGGGAGTAACCGCCGCTGACTGGCAGGGAATCCATCTGGTTGAGCGTGAGTGCGGGGAGATGCTTTTGTATCAGGCAACTCAGGCAGCCCGACGCCTGAAAGCAGAGCCGATATTCTATTTGGATGCGGAAACATTCTATGTTGCGCACTTTTCCTATCCTGGGGCCAGTGATGATTATTGCTTAAAACACTTTGGATTCAAGGATCCGGTAGCCAAAACCACAATCAGTCATCTGCCCCAATCCTTATTGTTTTTTGCCCTGCGGGATGAAATAAATGGGCAGGAATTCGTATGCTTTCCGGTGCACAGTCAATTCCGTTATCAACTGCTGAAAAAAGACAGCTTTACCAGTGAAGACCGGGTCATAATCAAACCCAAACACTATTACTTTTACATCAAGGATGCTCTGGAGCAAGCCTATGAACAGGTAAGAAAGCTGGGCAAACCTCTGGAACCCCTGCTAGTTATTTTTGAAGATGCGGAAAAGTTTGGGCAATGGAGCAAAGATCCCCAGGGAGATCGGGAGTGGCTAATGGAGTTCTTCACTTTGGTGGACAGAGATCCCGATTTGAAGTTTACCGGGCTGAAAGATTATTTGCATGAACAGGGTTTCCTTGATACTTACCCGGTAAGTTCCAGCCACAGCTATCCCGAATGGGAAAACTGGACAGCCCGCCGGGGCATCCGGGGGGTAACTTTTGGTGACGAAAGGCTGCGCAAGGTAATTTGCCGGCTGCGAGACGCTGAAGCCCTCCAGAACGAATTTGAAACTGCTGTGCTGCAAAAGCTGGAGATGACCACTCTTGCTCCGGAATTAGCCCAGGTATTGCATGACTCGCTATTGGCTTCGTCCCAGAGATATCAGCTGGTGGAAAAGATTCTGGAAAGTCACTATCCGGACTGGCTGGAATTATATAGAGTGGTCAATCGGGTCCGCCATCTGGTATACCAGGAGGATCCCAAATGGGCCAGCCGCCATCCCAGTTACGGCTCTTCTCCTTTTTACGATATGCAGGGTTTGGCCTATCTGGAATTGGCCATGCGGGTTTTGACACGGCTATTGCAGGAACTGAATATATCTGACTGGTGGGGAACTAAGGTCAAAGACTGGGATATGGATGGACAAGATGAAATTGTCATCGAAAACCGCCAGCACTCCTTGATCCTGGATCAGGAAGGGGGCTGTATCACTTACCAGCATGTTATTGAACCCCAGGCCGCCCAAAACTCCGAACAAGCCAGCCAGCTGCTGTTGCAGGATTTCAAGCGCTTGCGGGCTTATAACCACATATACAGCAGCTCTTACCCCCTGGTGATGACGGAAAGTGACAGCGATCTGAAACGCCAGTTTTATCCCGAAGGAGGGCGGGTTGAAGTACCCCGTAATTCCATGCGCTGTGCTATATGGATAGCAGCCCTTAATCAGGAAGTCGCCGTAGGTGAATTTGATACCTGTAAATACAGTATTGACTCAGTAGAGGTCAGGGACGGCAAAACCCTGGTTAAGATGAGTAAACAGACGGTTTTGGATTTGATAGGACACGATCCTTTGACTATATCCCTGGTTAAAGAATTCCTGGTGGATGAGAACTCACTGCAGGTACAGTTCCATGCCTATACGGATCGGGTAATTGATGCCCTGAAATTCTATATGGTTCCGGAATTGGTGACATCTGCCTCCCCATCCGACGAGGTCAGTTTTCAGCCCTGCGCCTGGCTGGGAACGATCCCGGCGCAAGAGGGGGATGCTGTCAATGTCCAGCTCAGGGACGTAGTATCATTGGGCAGAGATGGCCTCAGCTATTTTGATGAGGATCAGGTGATCGAAGCCATAGCAGGCCTGGATTATTATTATAGATTGGACAGTGCTGATGGATCCAGTCATTATAATATGATCCGTTATCAGCTGGAGGGGGACCATTCTTTGCAGCGATTGGAAATCAGACCGGCAGTTAGTCATTATTATCGTGACTATGTTTTTCCCGAGCAAAGTCGTCTTAGTTACCACACCTCAGGGCTTATGATCCGGCCATGGATACCTTTTGTAGGGGGACAGGCTTCCCTGACCGTAAATATTACCTGGGGATTTGATATTGAAGGGAATCAGGAACTGTATAGGGAAGTATTCCCTCTAATCAGGGAATGTACTGGCTGAATAATACACGGGAGGAAGAAGGAATGATTTTAAGGGAGTTTTTTGATTATTATTTTCGCGCCGTCGATCCGGAAGTTTTAGCAATGTACCAGAATTTAATGCCGGGGGTTAGGGATCTGGCCGGCAGTTATGAAGAACTGTTTTCCCGCAACGATGATGAGGCCATCGCATTTTTGCTGGATTTCTATCGTCTTAACTCGGACCTGCGCAATCAAAATCCTGAACAGGCTATTATTTTCAATGTACATAATAATGTTTGTTTTCCCTTTTTTGTTGAATATCTATGGAAGGTTATGAAACCCGAGGACCGGCAAAAGCTAAAGGAAAAGGCCGGGGCTGATGATCTAGCCGAAATTACGAAACGTTTAAACGATGATGTGAATCTGCGCAACTGGGTAAGAAAGGAGATTGGCTGCAACTTAAGCCAGCAGGATTTGTTTACTTTGAATGAAATCATTGCCCTGCAGAACTTTTCCTCGGGAGGAGAATCTTCTTTTCTCAAATATGTTTATCCCGATATACAAAAACTGAGCGGCAGGGTTCTGGATGCCGGATGCGGTGCTGGTTTTGCCACCCTGGTAATGAGCCAGTATGCTTCGGTATTTTCGATAGATGCCTGTAAGGCCAGGCTGGAAAGAGCTATGGCTCTCTCCAACATGATGAAGAAGGGAGAGAAAAACGTATTCCCCAGAGTAATGGAGTTGATTGAGGAAGAACTGGGGGGTATTGATGTGGAATGTGAATTCCCCTCTGCAGATGACCTTCTGGCAGGCACTTCCAAGGAAGTCACCTTTGTAGAAGGCAGTATTGATGATCTGCCTTATCCGGACAATTATTTTGATGCCATTAACTGTTTAGACGTGTTGGAACACACCTATAATCCTGAAGCCATTGTGGAACAATTTGCCCGGGTACTGAAACCGGGAGGCCGGGTATTTATAACTGCCCCCACTCGTTACGGGGAAGTGGAACAGCATATTCACGAGAGCATAGAAGGAACCCTGTATCCTGCTATGCTGCATATGCACCACTTTGACCCCCAATCTTTGACGGAGATGTTTGAACGGCATGGATTTAAGACAGTGGAAATTACTCCTTTCGATTTCATGAGCTGGGATGAATTTATGGATATAGCTAACCGTTCGCCCGAACGTGAATTGGCCGAAGAATTGAAATCTAAGCCCTTTGATCAGGTGGCATTGCAGTTATTTGCTGTCTTTGAAAAGATATAGGTGCTATTTCCATTTTTCTATCCAGTAATAATCGATCTCTTTGATACCAAATTCCTGGGCATTAATGATGCTCCAGTAATCGCCGGAACCATGATAAACGTCAATCCAGTAAGGTGAGTCGGGGTAAAGGCGATAATTGATATCACCAGTATCAATAACTTTCAGGGTGGAAAATGATTGCCCATTAATCTGCAAGGGCTCTTTAAGATAAAGGATTGTGTTATAGGGAATGATGGGCTGGAGCGGGTCACCCCCTGCATTAACCGGATAGCGGGGGTGAACTGCCACCGCACCGAAAAAATAAGGTTGCCCGCTGGAAGAGAGTACATTGCCGGAATGATTGGTATAGGCAGTAGCTTTTTGATTTTGCACGGAGAACATAACATACCACTCTTTTTCCTGGGGAAGAGGTTTCTTTTCAGGTTCCGGACGGGTTTCTAACCAAATTATAGCGGTTAGTATTATTAGTCCCGCCACCGTGGCTAAGATATATAACTGCCGTTTGCCTACTCTCATGCTGCCATTTCTCCTTGGGCATTTTTATCAGTTTTTCATAGAGGGTTGAGTATCATTCTTTCAAGCAAGCTGAAAGTTTTACCAGTTTGTACTATAACCAGATATTATAGTAATACCATCGAAAAGTCATGGTATAATAGCATAGAGCGGTTAATAAAGAGGAGGAAACAGATGGCTGCCAATTTGGGAATAGATCCAGCACTTTTTGCGTATATCTGTCAATCAGTTGAAAATACACCCTTTTATAAATTGATAGGAATTCAGCTGACTGCTTTGGGACCAGGAGAGGCTGAAATACAATTGAAGGCTGCGCCGCAGCATACCAATCCTTTGGGCCTTTTACATGGCGGGGTATTAATGTCCATTGCTGATGCGGCTATGGGCAATGCCATTCGCAGTCTGGGCATTAAAGGAGTTACTGCTGATTGTTCCATCTCTTTTCTGGCTTCAGCCAGTTTGGACGGCCTGTTGCTGGCTAAAGGGAAGGTAGTTAAAGCTGGCAAAAGACTGGTTTTTGCCCGCGCCGAAGTTCTTTCCGACGGACAAATAGTGGCTGATGTGAAAGGTACCTTTGCTAATGTAGGAACCATAGATCCAAGGGAAAAGAGTGACTCCCATGGATAATCAACTGATGAAAGCATCCCAATACTGCTTGTTTACCTTTGCCACTACTTCCTATGCTCTCAAGGCGGAACGGGTTTTAAAAGAGATAGATGCTGAATTTATGGTTGTGCCAACATTGAGAGAGATTTCCTCTAGCTGTGGTTTAGCGGTCAAATTCTTTCCTGACAGATTGGAAGAGTATGCGCAAGAACTTAAAAACCGGCAGGTAACCATCGACGCAGCCTACCGCGTCCAAAGAAATGGCCACCGAAACAATATAGAAAAACTGGAATTACAATAAAGCATGAGTTATCTGGGAAGCCGTTTTTGTTAACGGCTTCTCAGACTGTCGAAAAAGGCCATGTAGAGAGATCGCCACGTCGCTGCGCTCCTCGCGATGACATACCAAAAGGCCATCATATGTGTCATTGCGAGCCCCGGAGGGGCGTGGCAATCTCAAATGTTGAACCGTTAATAGACTTCTTTGACACTCTGTAGCGAGGGTAACAAGCCCTCGCTTTTTTGATGACGAAATACCTGTAGATAAATCGGCATTTTAAAGTAATAATTAATATCAGCGAAAAAATCCTCGCAAAATTAGCTCTTAAAGATGGTGATTATACTGAACAAGACAGTGTTACCGGTTAGGGCAGCGGAAATGCCGCCTTTTATCGTTATGGATGTATTGGAAAGAGCCCAGGAAATGGAGGCCAGGGGGAAAAGCATAATACATATGGAAATAGGCGAACCTGATTTTGACACCCCCCTGCCCATAAAGGAAGCCGCCATCCGAGCCATTACCGCGGGCGATACCCATTATACCTCCAGCCCGGGCAAGATGGAGCTGCGGGAAGCGATCGCCGCTCATTATGAGAGGAAATACAATGTAGAGGTGTCCCCCGAGCGAATTTTGATCACAGCCGGTACCTCCCCTGGAATGCTGCTGGTTTTTTCAGCGCTGATGGAACAGGGGGATGAGATTATTCTGCCTGATCCTTATTACGCCTGCTATCCCAATTTCATACGTTACCTGGGCGGGCAACCGGTTTTTGTACCCGTTTGGGAGGAAGACGGATTCAAATACCGCCCGGAAGAAATCAAGAAATCAATCAGCGCTCGCACCAGAGCGATAATAGTGAATTCACCGTCCAATCCCACCGGTACGGTTTTTTCCGGTGAGGAACTGGCAGCTATGGCTGAGATAGGCCCAACCATAATATCGGATGAAATCTATCACGGCCTCATTTATGAAGGTGAAGAACACACTATTCTGGAGTACACCGACCAGGCCTTCGTTATCAACGGTTTTTCCAAACTCTATGCTATGACCGGCTGGCGCTTGGGCTGGGTTATTACTCCTCCGGAATATATCCGCGCCATGCAGAAGATGCAGCAGAATTTATTTATATGTGCTCCTTCCTTTGCCCAAACTGCGGCAATCTCAGCCTTGACCGAATGTGACAGGTATATTGAAGACATGGTACAGGCTTATGACGAAAGGCGGCGCTATGTTCTAAAGAGACTCAATGAAATGGGGATCGCCACCAGGGTGGCACCCACCGGAGCCTTTTATGCTCTGGCCAATGTGAAAAAGTATACCAGCGATTCCTATGCCTTCGCTTTTGAAATACTTGAAAAAGCCGGCGTAGCAGTTACCCCCGGCATTGACTTCGGACCCAATTGCGAAGGGTACCTGCGCTTGTCCTATGCCAATTCATTGGAAAATCTCAAAGAGGGAATGGACCGGATCGAGAGATTCCTGGCTCAATTACCTTAGTAAATCAAGTGCCAATCCAAACCTATGCAACCATGCGGCACGACAACATTGCAGGAGGAATATCAATAACCGAAAGTGCATTAAACTTTCCAAAAAGCCATGTCCTAATTAGGAACCATGGCTTTTCTGCAATCTGAATCGAGCCCAGGTTGATGAATAAAGTCTGTAACAGAAGCAGATAGTGAGAAAAACAATGGGAGGGCAAAAGGTGAAAATATTCGCTACGTCAGATATTCATGGCAATAAAAATATCATGCAAAAGATAGAACAGGTTTTACAGCAGTATCAGCCAGATATGCTGTTAATCTGCGGGGATGTTCTGGTAAACCCGCGTGCATCGAGTTTTGATAAGTATATTCAAAAACAGCATCGCAATTACCAGGAGTTCAAAGAATATGTAAGCAGCCTGAACACGCAGGTTTTCTATATTCTCGGAAACGATGATTTTTTAGAAGGCGATGCAACCGATAAATGCTACCTGAACTCTCCCCAGGGGGTCTTGGTACCCTTTGATTCGGTTTCGATTACTCCTTTTTCCACCTACCGGGAGGTAACCGTTGAGCAGCAAAGGGTTGAGCTGAGCCAAATCCCGGTACAGCCTGATACCATTGTTGTTGCCCATGATGTTCCCTATGGCTGCCTGGACCAGATATACAGCGGCCGATCGGTAGGCAGCACTGCCATACTGGAATTCATAAAGGAAAAACAGCCCTCCATATGGCTCTGCGGGCATATCCACGAAGCCTTCGGGGCCCAGAGACTTTATAACACTAGCGTCTTCAACTGCGCCTGCGATCCCAGAATCAGCAAGTTGAGGGGATGGATTATAGACACGGAGAAGGATTACCGAAGTAATTTCATCCGGATTGAGGTTTGATGAGGGCAAGATGGTTTTCTTTATAGCCCGACAGGTATTAGGGTGGAATGCTGCAAGCGGGGAAAAATACAAACTATACTTTTTAAAAATACCCGAAAAATATAAAGTATGTTTTACTTTTTTACAATCAAAATGCAAAATATGATTTACATATATGGCCGCCATAAGGGCGAAAGTGCCGCATATTCGTACTTGCAGGGAAGTTCATTTATCTAAGCTTACTCTATAGGTAATAATTTGGAGCTGAGGTGTAAACCTATTGACATAAACCAGGGCGGCGGGGATTTCCCCGCCGCCCGGTTCTGCTGCTAAATCCTTATTTGATTAGTTTTTGCTCTGTTCCATTTCTTTAAGGGCTTTCTTGTCGGGTTTGCCCACGGCGGTTCTGGGCAGGGCATCCAGGAACTCGACAATGGTGGGTACTTTATAGGGAGCCAGGCTTTGACGGCAATGGGCAATAACGTCTTCCGCGGTCAGGGTCTCGCCCGGTTTCACCACTACAAAGGCTTTTACCGTTTCACCCCGCTTGGGATCAGGTACTCCGATTACACAGGCTTCTACAATCTTGGGATGAGCAAACAGGACTTCTTCCACATCGCGGGGATATACATTGAAGCCGCTGCAGATAATCATATCTTTCTTGCGGTCGACGATGAAGACGAAGCCTTCTTCGTCAATGTAGCCGATGTCGCCGGTGTAGAGCCAACCGCCCCGGATGGCTTTGGCAGTTTCTTCCGGGTTCTGCCAGTATTCTTTGATTACCTGGGGACCGCGGCAAATAATCTCACCCAGTTCGCCCCGGGGCATTACCTTGGTGCCGGTCTCCACGTCTACGATGGTTAGGTCGGTATCCGGCCATACCAGGCCGACACTGCCGTATTTGCGCACATTAAAGGCATTGGCGGTGATAATGTTCAGGGTTTCCGACAGGCCGTAACCTTCAATGATATAGCCGCCGGTGAGGCGTTCGAATTCTTTCAGGGTTTCCACTGCCAGAGCGGCTGAACCGCAGAACATGCCTTTCAATGAGCTGATGTCCGCCTTGGCTATGTCGGGATGATTTATCAAGCCGATTAGCATCGCGGGAACCGCAGCAAAGATGGTGGGCTTGTTCTTCTGAATGAACATCAGCAGGTTATCGGCAGTTGGCTGGGGCACCAGCACCATGCTGCCGCCGGTATAGAGGTTAACGCCGATATTGAAGTTGTAGCCGTAGACATGGTTTAAGGGGATGGCCGCCAGGGTGCGGTAATCTTCCTTGGAAACGATGGTAAAGCCCCGGGAGCTGATGGTGGATGTGCGGATGGCCTGGGTCATTACCATGAAATTGGTCAGGACGCATCCCTTGGGGACCCCGGTGGTACCGCCGGTATACTGCAGCCGGCAGATGTCGTCGCCGGTTACTTCAATATCCGGTTCAGCATTGCTGGCCTTGGCAATAAGGTCATTCAAGTCGTAGATTCCTTCCCCGGATTCCACTTCTACTTGCACACTGGGAACCTGGAAGTAGATGACTCTTTTGACGGGGGAATTGGGATCTTTTAATAATTCGATGGCTTTGGAAGCGAACGGAGCCATAACAATAACGGTTTCCGTGCCGCTGTCAGCAAACTGGTGAGCCAGTTCCGGTACGGTGTAGAGCGGGTTGGTAGGTACTTCGATCATACCGGTTTTGAACAGGGCCTGTACAGCCAACACATATTGAGGGACGTTGGGAGCCATAACTGCCACCCGGTCGCCTTTTTTTACTCCCAGGTCCAGCAGGGCATTGGCAATGCGGCGGCTCATGTCGTTGCATACTCCGTAGGTCAAAACCAGGTCGCCCATTAATAAGTAAGGCCGGTCAGGGTATTCTTCCGCCCACTTGTTGAACCACCATCTGGGGGGTTCAGAAGGATAATCATAGTGGATAGGGTTCTCCTTGTCCAAACGGGATTCCCAGGTGTGCCGCCATTTTTCCACATCAGCTTCAAATTCTTTCAAATAATCTTCCATACAATAAACCCCCTTGTTATTAATAAACTGCAGAATTTATTAAAGTTCTGGTATCGGTTTGAGATCGCCACGCCGCTGGGCTCCTGGTGACGACTATTGTTACTCACCCAAGAGGCGTGGCGATCTAAAGGGCACAATGGTTATTGAAATTTGGCCAGTGTTTTCGCCAGGATCTCTTCAGCCTCTTTAACCATACGGTCCAGCAGTTCCTGGCAGGTCACTACATCGTGAACCAAACCGACAGACTGCCCCACCATAAAAGCGGCGTAATTAACATCTCCGGTCTTATAGGCTTCTTTCATCCTCTGTCCGGAGATGTATGGCGCCAGTTCGCTCAAACCACCTCCCTTGCTTTCGATCTCCAGGATTTTGGCTACAGTATCGTTTTTCAGGGCACGTCCCTGCAGGTTGATACTTTTGTTGATCAGGGTGGTTTCATATTCCTGGCGGTTAATCAGCTCCTGCCGGAAGTTTTCATGGATTTGGCATTCCTTGGTGGCTATAAACCGGGTGGCCATCAGCACTCCTTCCGCTCCCAGGGCTAAGGCTGCCGCCAGCCCGCGGCCATCGGCAATACCGCCGGTGGTTATGACTGGGATGGATACTGATTCAGCGATTCTCGGGGTAAGAACCATAGTGGTGACGTCGTCGTTTAAGGGGTGCCCGCCTTCTTCAATGCCAGCGGCGATTACGGCGTCATAGCCCAGTTTCTCGATGTTGCGGGCGTGTCTTACCGCACCCACTTTGTGCATGATTTTGACCCCGGCTTCATGGACCATATCAATATACTTGGTAGCGGGCTTGCCGGAAACTTCGATAGCAGTGACTTTTTCCTCGCAGCAGACCTGGAAATAGTCGTCATAGGTTTCCTCCGTGATTCTAAAAGAGGGCAGCAGGGTGATATTGACACCAATGGGCTTGTCGGTGAGTTTTCTGGCTTCCCGGATGGCTGCCCGCAGCTCTTCGCCGGTGTCGTAATTAGCGGCAGTTATGTTGCCCAACCCCCCCGCATTGGATATGGCGGCGCACAGCTGCGGGGTGGAAAGCCACAGCATCCCGCCGCAGATAATGGGATACTTGATGCCAAACAGTTCAGTGATCCTGGTCTTCATTTAGTTCCTCCTTTGCTTGCTGTTGATGTTAACGATTTTTGAATACTGGTGGCCGTTTCTCGATAAAGGCCTGCAAAGCTTCCTTTTGATCTTCTGTCCCGCAGCAGTAGGTGGCCTGGGCTTGTTCGAAGAATAGCCCGGCCGCTACACTGCTTTCATTGGCCAGGTTGATGCCCAGTTTGGCGAACCTTAACCCGGCCGGCGGGAAGTTACACATATTTTTTGCCATTTTGAAGGCATAATCCCGGACTTCTTCGGGTTTGACCACTACTTCCACCAGGCCGATGCGCAAGGCTTCGTCCGCCTTGATTTGCTCACAGTTCATAATCAGGCGCTTGGCCTGGCCGATGCCTACCAGTTGGGTCAGGCGGGTGGTGCCGCCATGATCCGGGGACAAGCCGAAGCGTACCTCCTGGATGGCGAATTCGCTGTCTTCAGAGGCAATGCGGATGTCACAGGCCAGAATTAATTCCGTGGCGATGCCGAAGCACAAACCGTTTACAGCGGCGATCACGGGGATCCCTATTTCCTGCCAGAAGGAGTAAATGCGCTGGTTGCGGTACAGCTTCTCCATTACCAGCTGGGAGTTCAAGATCCCCAGACTCTTAAAATGAATGCCGGCCGAAAAATGCTTGCCTTTGCTCTGAATAATCACGGCTCTTAAAGAAGTATCCTGAGCAATTTCTTCCTGGATGCGGCCGATATCGTCGATAAGCTCCCAGGTGAAAAAGTTGTACCCTTTGGGATCGGTCAGGCTGATAATGCCGATATTATCAACCACTTCGTAGGCAACGTTGGACGAAAATTCCATAGCTTTCTCCCCTTTCTTGTCATTGAATAACCAGAGTTAAATCGGTCAGCGGGTAAGCCCGGCAGGAATGAATATAGCCCAGCAAACGATCGGACTGGCGAACCAAAGCAGTGCTGGGCTGGAAAACCTCCCCAGCGGTCATCTTGATCCGGCACAGGCTGCATTCCCCGGTGCGACAGGCGTTGGGAATAGTCAGGCCGGCCTTTTCCAAGGCGGTCAGGACAGGTTCCCCTGCCTGGGTTTGTATAGTTACGGTCTCCCCACTGGGTCTCTGGACGGTAAGGATGACCGGTTGGTCTGGCGACACGTTCTTGGGCCAGGCGGGATCATAGAAGACATCGTTGGGAGAGGTAAAAGCTTCCCGACGGATAGACCGGCGTCTTACTCCCAGGGATTCCAGCTGGCCAGTGCAGAACTTCTGCATGGCCGAGGGCCCGCAGATGTAGAAAGTTGAGCCGCCGATATCGTCCACTAACTCCTTAATGACATTGGCATCGATAAGCCCGGTGCGGCCCTGGTCATCCGGATCCGGTTCGGACAGGACCAGTTCAAACTTGAAATTGGGATGCCGCTCCGCCCGCTCTTTCAGTTCCTGCAGGAACAGGGCATCTTTAACGCTGCGGCAGCCATAGAGCAAGAGTAGGTCCAGATCCAGGTTTTGATCGGTAAAGGTACGGATCATGCTCATAAAAGGAGTGATGCCGGTGCCGCCGGCCAAAAATACCAGCTTGGTGCCATGGAAGAGAGGATTGTAATAGAAATTGCCTAACGGCCCGCTGGTGATGAGAGTGTCGCCTGCCTTTACTTCATCTAAAAGGTAGTTGGAAACAAAACCGTCTTTCACCCGTCCCACGGTTATATCATAATAGGCAGTTTGGGTGGGGGAAGAGGATATGCTGTAGGGACGGCTGGTGCGAACCCCGTCAATCTGCACGGTTACACTGATGTACTGACCGGGCAGGAACGGGGGCAGAGCCCGCCCGCTGGCAGTTAAGCGCAGGGTTTTGGTGTTGGCGTTTTCCGGAATGATTTCCGATACGGTCAATTCCAACTGCCGGGGATGGAGCCGGTCGATAATCGCTGCTTTCAAACCTCTTTGCGTGCGGTAATCCCGGCCGTACTTCTGGCAGATTTCCATTTCTTTTTTGATTTCCTGGTAGCCTTTTAATTCCTCTCTTATATCCTTGCGTGCACTCATTATTTTCCCCCTCCTAGCTGCTCTAAATAGCGTTTAATGGCTCGGGCGGCGGATCCGCCGGACATCAGGGAAGGCTGGAAACCGCCCGGTCCCGCCCAGGCTCCGGCCAGTGCCAGGCCTTTAATGGGTGAGGTGGGGGGAACGAAGAAATTGGAGTTTTTGGCAAACTGGTCAAAACCATAAATGGCCCCTCCCGGACTGTTGGTATAACGCATATGGGTTAAGGGAGTTCCTACTTCAATTTCTTCAATATGGTCCCGGAAGCCGGGGAAAACCTCCTCCACCCGCTGCAGGATTCCGTCAGCGGCTTTGAATTTCACCTGGAGGTATTCCGACGGGGATAAAGTGAGCCAGGGTTCGGCATATTTCAAGTCCACAATGCAAACCTGGGAGGTACCCGGAGGGGAAGCCTGGGGGTCATCCAGGTTGTAGCAGGATAGCAGCAAATAATCATCGCGGGTGTCCAGGCGGCTCATGGAGGCAAACTGCTTGTCCGTATCGGGATCGCTGATAATGAAATTGGTGGTATCGTTTATTCCTACCTCATGGGGTTCACAGTCCAGCCCCACAAATATGGTAAGGGAGGAGGGGCCGACGGTTTGCCCGGCGAGAATTTTGAACTGTTCTTGGGGAACGTGTTCTTCGTCTATCAATTCCACATAGGTGTCGATGCTGGAGGCATTGGAAACTACCGCTTTGGCCTTGATCACATCGCCATATTCGGTTTCCACCCCCACTACCCGTCCGTCTTCCACCAGAATTTTTCTGGCTCCGCAGTTAAAGCGGGCCTGTCCGCCGTTAGCCAGAATATATTCCAGGAGAGCATTGGACAGGGCCTGGGAACCGTGGCGGATATAGGCGGGTTTCCAATGCAGGTAGGCAAAATACAAGGTAGCGTAGTCGATAAAGGGCAATTTAGATAACGGGACCCCGCTGTAGCCCCAATAGATTCCTAGAGCCGCTTTGATCAGCGGATTTTGGAAGTATTCATTCATAACTTCTTCGGTGGGCTGCAGGGAATATTTAGCCATCAACGGGTATTTCTCGGCGCTGGCTTCCGGATCACGCTGGAAAAACACAGCGGCATGTTCCATAAAGGTGCGGTAGATCAGGTCGATAAAACCCTCGATAGCTTTCTTATCCTGGGGAAATTGTTTCACTAGAGCTTGGGTAGTGCCTTCACGGTCGGCGGGCAGGGTTATGTCCAGCTGTCCGGGAAGGACCAGGCGGTAGAGGTTTTTCATATCTACAAATTCTAAGCGGTCCGGTATGCCAAACTGGCTTAAGAAACCGCGCAAAGGACCCGGGTTGTCAGCCTGGCCGTATCCGCTCAGCTGGTGCAGGGCTACTTCGAATTCGAAGCGTCCCCGGCAAAAAGAAGTGGCACAGCCGCCCGGGACATTATGGCGCTCTAAAAGCAGGGTTTTGAACCCGGCTTTGGTCAAGCTGGCAGCAGCAGTGAGACCACCGTTGCCTGCCCCGATGACCACCACATCAAAATCAGTCATACAAGTCACTCCTGTCAATTAATATGTTTAGTTTGGCTGTTTCGGTTTTTATTTATTTTGATAGCAATTTGTGTGCCATCTTGAGGCTATTGGCAAAACCGACATAAAACCCTATATTCCGGCACGAATAGGTGCAGGTGGCAGCAAGTGATGGACAAAACTGTCCCCAAAAGGGACAAAGTTGACCAAGAAACGGGCAGGTTTGTCGACTGAGGTTGTAATTTGCCGATAGAAGTGATAAGTTGGAAACAGTTAAGACCATTTTTATCTGGGAGTGAAATGGATGGTCAACGATACCATTCTGGAAGGCCTGAATTTCTCCAATTTCATTCGTAACGGGCCTATTATTATGTTTATTTACGACCAGGATTTTCAATATGTTTGGACTAACCGGGCTTTTCAGAAGTATACCGGCTACAGCAATGAAGAAGCCCTGCAGATGAAGTTCTGGGAAATCATTCACCCGGATCACCAAGGACTGGTGCGCACAAATGCCCAGGCCCGGCAGCGGGGAGAAAAAGTACCCGACAGCTATGAACTGAAGATAATCACCAAAAACGGTGAAGAAAAATGGGTGGATGTATTCCTGTTTGAAGAATGGATGGGGGACCAGCAGTATGTAATGCTGGGGGCTTATGGGATCACCGAACGGATCCATGCCCAGACCCAGCTGCAAAAAGCTCACGATCACCTGGACCAGCTGGTACAGGAACGCACCAAGGAATTAACCATTACTAACCAGGCTTTGATGCTGAAAGAAAAACTCCTCATGGATATTATCAGCAATATGTCCGATGGGGTCATCATCATTTCCCGCGAGGGAGGCATTGAATTTATCAATCAGACCCTCAAAATCATGCTGGGCAGGACGGCGACTGATATCCGGGAACAGTTAAGTTATGAGAGACTGGTAGCTGACAACAAAAACCTGGAGAGGATGCTGACCAGGAAACAGGCCTTTCGTGATGAGGAGATTGTTTTGACTATTGAAGGACGGGAAATGCAATTTCTGGCTACCGGAACCCCGATTGAGGATCCCGGCGGAAGTACCCAGAAGGGCATTGTAATGCTGAAACCTCTGGCGGAGGTACACCGGCTGGTAAATCGCTTCAGCAGTTCCCCGGCCCGGTTCTATTTTGACGACATACTGACCCGCAGCGAGATTATGCGGGATACCATAGAACTGGCCAAAGCAGCCAGCCAGAACAAGAGCACGGTCTTAATCCAGGGAGAAAGCGGTACCGGCAAGGAGATGTTTGCCCAGTCCATCCACAATCAGAGCCGCTACGCAGATGGGCCTTTTATCGCCGTTAACTGCGGGGCCATTCCCCGGGAACTGGTGGGAAGTGAGCTGTTCGGCTATGTGGAAGGTGCCTTTACCGGAGCGCGCAAGGGGGGAAGTCCCGGTAAGTTTGAGCTGGCCCAGGGAGGAACCCTGTTCCTGGATGAGATCGGGGACATGCCTTTGGAACAGCAGGCAGCTCTTTTAAGGGTTTTGCAGGAAAAACAGGTGTGCCGCCTGGGAAGTTCCAAAGCTATTCCTATTGACGTCCGGGTTATCTGTGCCACCAACCGGGATCTGTACAATGAAGTGCAGAAGGGAACCATCCGCAAGGATTTATATTTCCGGCTGAATGTTATAAGCTTGAGGATTCCTCCCCTGCGGGAGAGACCGGAAGACATTGATTTGCTGTTCCGGCATTTCCTGGCCAAAGGTGATCCCCAGTGGCTGGAGCATTTCCATGACATAGATCCGGTGGTGTGGGATTTGCTGAAGAGTTATTCCTGGCCGGGCAATGTGCGGGAACTGCAGAACTTCGCGGAAAGAATACTGTTTACAGTAAAGGATTATACCATTAAGCCGGAAGACCTGCCTGCCGAGATTCAGGCCTTATATGACAAGGATACGGACGGATCCTCCAAGTCCAGGCCTTTGAAACAGCTGAACATAAAGCAGCAGCTGGCGGAAGTGGAAGCTGAGCAGATCAAAACCCTGCTGAAGCAGTATAATGGCAATGTAAGCAAAGTGGCGGAGGCTTTGGGAGTTTCCCGCCGCACTGTGGACCGGCGCATCAAAAAGTATGGCCTGAAGAAAAAATAAAGAATTAACTGCATCGTAAGGAGGGCAAAAAAATGGAATACCAGCAGATCAAGTACGAAGTTGAAGACCGGATCCTGACCATAACCCTCAACCGCCCGGAACGCATGAATGCCTATACCGAGGTGATGCGGGCGGAATTGGTGGATGCTTTTGACCATGCTGATGCCGATGATGAGGTAAGAGCTATTATTGTTACGGGGGCCGGACGGGCTTTTTGTGCGGGCATGGACTTAGGAGAGGGAGGAGCCACCTTCGATTATACCAGTGTCCCTCAGGATGAGCACCGGGACGGCGGGGGATTAATAGCCCTGCGCATGTACCGCTGCACCAAACCTATTATTGCAGCTATTAACGGTGCTGCCGTGGGCATAGGCTTGACCATGACCCTGCCCATGGACATCCGCATAGCTGCCAATAATGCCAAAATGGGGATTGTCTTTGCCCGCCGGGGAATTGTGGTGGATGCCTGCAGTTCCTGGTTCTTGCCCCGGGTGGTTGGTATAAGCAAAGCCCTGGATTGGGCTATGACGGGACGGGTTTTCACTGCTCAGGAAGCCTTCGAGAGCGGTCTGGTAAGTCAACTGGTAGAACCGGATCAGGTGATCCCTGCTGCCCGGGCGATAGCCTCAGAGATTGCCCGTTACTCTGCTCCCGTTTCCGTAGCCTTGATACGGCAGTTGATGTGGAGCATGCTGGGGGCATCCCATCCCATGGAAGCTCACCGCATCGAATCCAAAGGGTTTCACTATCTGGGACAGCGGCCGGATGCGGATGAAGGAATCAACGCCTTCCTGGAAAAGAGGGAACCGCACTTTACCATGAGCCCCACCAGGGACATGCCGGATTTTTATCCCTGGACGACAGAGCCTCCGTTTAAAGGGTGATAGATTGCCCGTTATTGTTGAAAAAATAGTTCCCCGTAAGTTTCATTGCTGTGAAAAAAGCTCCCCATTGTATCATTGCTGTGAAAATGGCTTTCATGTCAGTAAAAAGGCAACCATTGTGTCATCGCGAGCGCGTAGCGCGTGGCGAT
>ENA-OWOZ01001240-OWOZ01001240.1-bioreactor-metagenome-genome-assembly--contig:-NODE-1240-length-24706-cov-10.087701_pt1 | contig 24706 bp, 40 predicted proteins | sample MGYA00238140_ERZ651804 | MGnify/ENA primary metagenome ERZ651804 (study PRJEB26910, sample SAMN07631232) | bioreactor metagenome | isolation source: Switchgrass digestor | place: USA: Dartmouth... | reverse complement strand
GACCCCGCCACCCTTGCCCGCGACTGCAAGCTGTTTAAGGAAAAGGGCTACACCCTCTCCTCCTGCACCCCCCTCGACCTCTTCCCCCGCACCCCGCACGTTGAGTGCGTCACATTGATGTCAAGGGTTAAGAAATAAAGAACTGAAAAGCTTGTATATAAAGGGTTTTCAGACTTTTAGCTTTTTTCCAGGCTGTTCTGTCGGATGTGTCAATGTCAGTAAGCCTTTATTTTTACTGTTTGCGGGAACATATCAACTACCCTGAAAATTTATAGTTGAGTTACCAAATTAGATAACCGTCTTTTTTGCAGGGGTTAAGGATACAGGATGGATGTATATTTAATTTCTCAGAAAAACCTATACCTAACTGTTAACCATTAATGTTATGAAGAAAAATCTCATACACTCAGCATTGGATATAGTATATTTGGAAATATAATAAAATCGTTAGTATATTCCTTTTTAGGAGGATTATCATGGAAAGAACCCAAGAGCAAATCAATCAAATTATGAGGAAGGTTAAGAGTAAAGATTCTGAAATAGAAGTTCTTTTGCGTAAAGAATTATGGAAAAGAGGTTTGCGTTACCGAAAGAATGTTAAAAACATTTGTGGAAAACCGGACATAGTTTTTTTGTCTAAAAAAGTTGCGATTTTCTGCGACAGTGAATTTTGGCATGGGTTTGATTGGGAAAATAGAAAGAAAGATTTTAAGAAAAATCGGGAGTATTGGATACCAAAGATTGAAAGAAATATACGCAGAGATCAAGATGTTAATGAAAAGCTTGCGTCTGAAGGATGGACTGTTCTGAGGTTTTGGGGAGAAGATATTAAGAAACACGTTGAAGAGTGTGCGGATATAATCGAAAAGGTTTTGCGAAAAAATGAATAAATAACAAAAAGATTAAAATGAGCAACTATCTATTTATTTCGAATTGAGAGTTGCTTTTTTATTCCACAATTTATAGATGAGTCTTGAATATTATAGCGCATCGCGCTATAATAATAAAAACTCGACTTTTTTAGGAGGTTTGCAATGATTGATATTGAAAAAAAGTTGCTTTCTGGCTATACGTTTATAGATTTATTTGCAGGATTAGGTGGTTTTCGAATTGCTTTGGAATCGCTAGGTGCAAAATGCGTTTATTCAAGCGAATGGGATGAAGCGGTTAGAGAAGTTTATATCGAGAATTTTGGAGATATCCCTGATGGAGACATTACTCAAGTAGATGAAAACTCTATTCCTGATCATGATATTCTATGTGCTGGATTTCCATGTCAGGCTTTCTCAATAAGCGGAAAACAGCGCGGTTTTGAAGATAGTAGGGGTACATTGTTTTTTGATGTCGCAAGAATTGTGAAAGCCAAAAAACCCAAGGTTGTTTTTATGGAAAATGTTAAGAACTTTGCTTCTCACGATAATGGCAGAACTTTATCGGTTGTTAAAACTATAATGGAAGAATTAGGATATAAATTTTATCAGAAAGTTCTGAATTCTGCTGATTATGGAATTCCTCAGAAGAGAGAGCGTATTTACATGGTTTGCTTTAGAAACGATTTGGCTGTAGAAAAGTTTTATTTCCCTAGGCCTTTTCCATTAAAAAAACATGTTGAAGATATTTTAATAAAAGACGAAAGTTTGGTAGAGCATCTATACGTACAGCGACCGGATACTTATTTCAATGGAGTTGAAGATAATAAGTACAGTAATAAACCAATTAGATTAGGAATAGTAAATAAAGGCGGTCAAGGCGAAAGGATATACAGCGTAAAAGGCATAGCAATAACGCTTTCGGCTGATGGTGGAGGTGTATTTGCCAAGACCGGAGGATACTTAATTAATGGGAAAACTAGAAAATTACATCCGAGAGAATGTGCAAGGTTAATGGGATTCCCTGACAGCTACAAAATATGTAAAAGTGATAATCAAGCCTATAAGCAATTTGGTAATTCTGTTGTTATAGATGTTTTGCAGTTGATTGGTCAGGAGATCGGAAAAGCTATGGAGGAGGCAGTAGTATATGAACACAGTCAATGGGCGCGTATTTAACCTGCGAAGGGATACACCTGATTCAAGAGATCTTAGCTTTTCTGACGTAGCACAGTCAGTGCAACACTTGCGTCTTCCTCGAAAAGTCGATTTAAGAGACAAATGTCCTAAGCCTACAGACCAGCTGTCTCTCGGTGCATGCACAGGGCATGCTGGTGCCTTTGCAAGAACCATGCTGGCCAAAGATCCAAAACTCGATTTATCAGAGTTATATCTTTATTATATGGAACGCGTAATTGAAGGCAAAGTTGACGAAGACAGCGGTGCCTCGATCAGGACGATATGTAAAGCACTTCATAAGTATGGTATATGCGAAGAAAAGTATATGCCGTACATAATAGAAAGATTTAAGGAACCTCCGACAAATGCAGTACACGAAAACGCAGCAAAGTACAAGATAAATGCGTATCGGTCATTACATAGCCTGTTACAGATCAAACAATGCCTGGCGTTCAGGCAACAGCCAGTACTAGTTGGAATGGAAGTATATGAAAGTTTCTTCGATACTGGCCAGAATGGCGAGATGAATATCAATATCGCCGGCGAGAAGCATGTAGGCAACCATGCCGTAGCTGTAGTAGGCTATGAAGATCTGTATTTTAACATACTAGTCGGCTATAAAGGATATCTAATCATACGCAATTCCTGGGGAGAGAACTGGGGTGACCATGGATACTTTTATATGCCGTATGCATATGTCAATAGAGGTCACGTATGGGACTTTTGGACAATAGAATAGGAGGTGTGCACATGTCACAGAAGGCTAACTACAGCAGGTTTTACAAAGGAAAGAAAACAAGCAGTAAGGGCCAGACCATCCCGAAAGGCATGAAAGCAAATCCCGGTAAGCGCGCGCCGGACTCAACAATCTACCATGATAAAGACGAAGATAGAACACAATGGACACGCGGAGATGGCCATAGTTTACCCGCTGACTTCGGAAAAGACAGAAAATGACTGGGGGATGAACAATGCCTGAATTTATTGATAATCCATTCCGTAAAATGTGGGAAGAACTTGATATTAATGAGATGAAAAAGGATCTCTGCCGCCTTGTCGACCAAATTATTGCAGCCAAAGACCTTGATGAAAGAAACGAAATTCTCGAAGAAATTGACATGATGTTTACTGACCTGCTTGTGATACTCGAATTAAAAGACGATGAGAAGCTTGAAGCTATAAGACTTGATGATATTCCACAAGACATACTCGACGAGTATGAGCTGGATCCAGAAGAGTTTGAAGAAGGCTACGTACCAGTAAAGTTCTTGCCAGAAGAAGTACTTGGAATGATAAATAAAACTTATAAAAAGAGACAAAACAACTGGATACTTGGAGGAAAGGATGATGATAATAGGAATAGACCTTGACTCTACATTAAGCAACATGAACGAAAAATGGCTAAAGATTTATAACGAAGAGTATGATGACAACTTGACACTTAACGACCTAACGATGTGGGACTGGTACAAGATTACAAAACCTGAATGTGGTGCCAATGGACTTATGGAAATACTCTTAAGGCCAGGATTCTTCTATGAAGACATAAGACCAAATGAAGGCTCACAGGAGGTTACAAGGTGGCTCATTAAGGAAAAGAAGCAGGACATATACATAGTAACATCATACTGTTCCGAAGTTGCTATGGATAAGACGAAGTGGCTAATTGAACACTTCCCGCATATACCGTCAAGAAATATCATATTTATAAATAATAAAGCGTTATTTGACGGAGATGTTCTAATAGACGACTCCGGCGATAATATAGAGGCGTTTACAAACAAAAGGCCAAGTAGAATTGGTCTATTGTACGACGGACCGTGTCCGTGGAATCACGAATATACGCATTTAAAAAGAGTACACAGCTGGTGGGAGATACAAAGGTTCTTCGAAGAAATCCTTGCCTAAGAAGAGAGTCAACTACCCCCGTTTATAGAAACGGAGGCTTGCAAAAGCCTTAGTTGATATTTTCAACACTCAGAGCTAAGCTATATAATACTAACGTGCTCACGCACTCCACAAACCAAAATTATGGGGGTGGTCATGTTGGTATTAAGCACCTGCTAGAATACAATACCCCTGAATCTTTATATGATGGACAGCTGCATGCCGACAACACTGTATCAATTAAAGGCGGCTGTATTACGCCAAGCGATTTGCTAAGTCTAATAGTCGAAAGGTAAATACTTATGTATAGGAGTATTACTTACGGTTGGCTTACACTAGATGAGGTTTTTGAAAAGATAAAGGAATACATTATGTCTGAGCCGGACTCGGAATACCACGTCATGATAGGCTGTGACTCACAGCAACACGGAGATAGTCTAAAGCTTGTATCTGCAATCATAGTTCACAGAATAGGTAAAGGATGCATATTCTTTACTGAGATAACTACCGTAAAGAAACGGGACATAAGCCTCCGTGAAAAAATCTATGACGAGGCATCCAGGAGTCTCGAAGTTGCTGTACAGTTCAAAGACAAAATAATATCAGGCGAAAACTTTCCTGTTGATGTAGTAATACACCTTGATATAGGGAAGACAGGAAAGACCTCAATGCTCATAAAAGAACTTGTAAGATATATAGAAAGCTGCGGGTTTGAAGCATGCATAAAAGACACATCAAGACTTATGGACAAAGGTTATGAGTATCCTGTTGCGGCCTCAAGTGTAGCAGACAGGTATAGCAAATAATAACGACAAAGCAGGAGCGTGTACATGGAAAACGGAAATGATATCATCAAAGACTTATTGCATGAGACATCGCTGTTCCTGTCACGTGCTATAAACAAATCTGGAGTACGTTACAATCAGGACGAGCTTATGTCTCTGATAAATTTGTGTGTTGGTGTTGATAAAAAAAGAAGCTTCTTCCTTGGCGAACTGATAACACCCGAGGATGGTGCGAAAGATGTAAAGATATACCTATATATCGACGCAATTATAGACTACGCATCATTTTTGGGTATTGACTACTGGTCAGCGCTGGCAAAGGTAGCATTCTGCCAGGTACACCATTACCTGCAATGGAAATCAGGGAAAGAGATTGATTATGATAAAGCAGAACAATTCGGCTCAAAGATATGCAGAAAACTTTACAGACAGGGGCTCATCACTGATACAAGAATGCAGATGTATCTTGGCAACTCGAATACATTAATACTGCTAGCCCGACAGAAATGGGTAGAAAAATGGTCAGGGATTAAGCTTGAAGAATTGTTAAGATCGGCTATGCCACAGGCAGTTAGTGAAAATAATGGTACTGACGAAGAACTCAGAAAAGCAGTAAGCTCTTAATGTAATAATAAAAGTCGGTTTGGCGGCTTAAATCGAGAAAGTGGCAGTAAAACTGCAATACACTCGATAAGGTGGTTCTGGTAATACCAAGAAAGGAGTGTAATATGCAATCAAGAGTATTTACAAAAAGAGTGTTTTCATTAGAATTATCCGAAGAAGAATTGGGCATTATTGCAGGTGCATTATATTTTGCTAATAATGAAAATATAAAATTTTTTGTGGATAAGTACAAATATCCATGTAGTGGATATAGCTTTGATGAAGTTGCTGAATTGCAAGAAAAACTAAGTGAAGAAGTTAATAAACTAATTGAAAGTAAAAAGAAGTGATAATTAGTCAACTACCCCACCCTATAGAGGGTGGGTGTCTTCTTGCTATTATTAGATAAAGCCGAAAAACTGATTCTAATAATATATTTTCCTCATAGATGAGGTGGAAAGGGGTAATATTTATGAGTAGAGCAAAGAATCTGTTTGGTAGAAGAAATGAAGGTATAATCCTTCCCGACACGAAGAACTTTGACGGTTATCCGGCATACAACGTAAGCCTGTCTGAACAGTACGTACAGATGGTTATGACGAATACAGTGGGTAATACCTACTATATGTCGGATAACGAACTGTTCGAGTATTCTCTTGCATTGCACGAAAAGATGAAGGACACAAATCCGAAGTTTATGGCAAAGGCCATAACGTATGCAAGAAACCATGGTTTTATGAGGCTGCAGCCAATAGTAGGCCTTGCATACCTGTCGCTATGCAATGACAAGAGTTACTTCCACGCAGCATTTGACAAGGTTATTCTGACACCGAATGACCTGACAGACTTTGTTACCGTCATAGGAAACCTGAGAAACGGTAAGGGCTTTGGACGCACTGTTAAGAGAGCTATAAACAATTGGCTCACGAACCACAGGGACGAAGGTTTATCTCAGTATCACGCTATTAAGTACGGCGGTGGAGAAGGAACAGGTAAGTGGACACTCAGCGATATAATCAGAGAAACCCACCCGATCCCGAAGAATAGCTTCCAGTCAGACCTATTTAGGTACCTTACACGAAAAGAAGTATCCAGTGTTCTTGACCAGGTACGCGCAATCGAAGATCTAAAGATCCTGGCGCAGCACAGAAATGAGTACGACGATATTGAGTTTACGAAGAGAGCAAATGAGCTCATTTCCTGCGGCAGACTCCCGTACGAAATCGTTACCGGTATTATTAAGCCGACACGCGAGATCTGGGAAAGCCTTATGTACCAGATGCCAATATTCGCATTGGTAAGACACTTAAATACGCTCGAGGCCGCTGGTGTATTTAACAATCCAAGCAATGTTGAACACGTCGTTGAAAGACTTACTAACCCGGATGTGATCAGGAATTCGAAGATGCTTCCGTTCAGATTTACGACAGCTTATAAGAATTATAACGGCAACAGAAATATTAAGGAAGCACTTAACAGAGCACTTGATCTGTCCTTGTCGAACGTAGATATGCTGCTAGGTAGAAATGCTATATTCCTTGACATATCCGGCTCAATGAGCGGTGATTATATTGAGATTGGGGCACTGCTGGGTATTTCCGCACTAAAAAAGTCCAACGACGCAATATTCTTGTGCTTTAATACAGCTCTGGTTCACCCGCAGATAGACATGAGTGACTCTGTCATGACGAACGTATCTAGGTGTGTAGATCTGTGCGGCGGCGGCACAAATGTTGGTGTTTCAATAGAACACCTGCTCGGAGAAGTTGGCAGGAGCGGCTTAAGTATGTTTGCTTCCAAGTATCATGCTAACTTTCCTCGATCAGAAAGGACAAGCAGACCCATAAAAGTTGACAATATAATTATAATTACTGACGAACAGCAAAATGCTGGCACCCCGGTTGTGCAGCTGTTTAGGAAATACAGAAGAATGGTTAACCCCGATGCAAGGCTATTCATAATAGACGTAGCACCGTATAGACCCAGAATGGCAAGCGACAATGAGCCAGGCGTAGCATACTTCTATGGCTGGAGTGAAGCAGTACTTGAAGCCCTGAAGTATGAGATCGAAGGCACGGGTGCACACGTAGCCCAGATTAACAGAGTGAGGCTGTAGAAATACAGCCTCTTTTTTTCTTACTAATCTAAGTGACGAATACTACTTGGGATTACTGTTAGAAGCAAACAAATGAAACATGACATTGTGCATGAAATACTACCTGAAAAACGGTTGACAAGACTTCCTTTCCAGTATATAATAGAAAATGGAAGGGAGGTACTTTATGACCAGACCAGAAACGGAAGTCCTAGATTATATCAAGCGAAAAACTGAAGAAACACAAGATGGAATACGGCTTCCGTTGTCACATATTGCAGACGAACTTAACCTTTCTACATCCACTACGTGGCGGATGATACAAAAACTCAAAGAGAAGAACATGATAAAGGTCGTCAAGTCGCACAGCAGGACGAAACCGGACACTATATACTATGTGGGCGATTCTGACGATATAACAGAACTTATAGATGGTATCGCTAATAGACTGTATGGGGTACTTGTAATGCTTAATGAGCTCAAAGTCAGACTTAAAAGGTAAGCCCATACAGATATATGAGTTATGGGGGAATAAGTAAGGTCTATGGGTAACTTTGACAAAATAGCAATTTCGGGCAAAATGTGCTCTGGTAAGACAACTGTAGCGAATATGCTGATATCGGAGTTTAACTATGTTAGAATGAGCTTCGCTGATGAAATCAAGTTCTTGTGCAGAGACATAGCAAATTTTAACCGTATAAGAAATACGAATGCTCCGCAGGCTGCGAAGGTGGCACTGCTTAAGGCCATTTCTGATGATCTTGACCGCATTACATTGAATGAGAAAGAATACGAAGACGCACTTACCCAAGTGTTCGCTATAATGGAAGAATTCTCTGACGTGACCTACTACGACCCAATGGGTTCTAAGAAAACCGATCGCATACGTGATATGTTGCAAAAAGTTGGCACGGATTACATGCGCAGGTACGTTAATGACAATATATGGGTAAACGCGGTAGAAAAAAAGATAAAAGGCTTTGACGGGAAAATAGTTGTCGATGATCTACGGTTTCCCAATGAGTTCGAAATGCTTCGAAACAATGGTTTTGTACTGATACGACTCCATGTTTCAAGAGAGGTACAAGAACAACGATTAAAGAAACTATATGGTAGAATAGAAGAATCAAAACTAAACCACCCGTCAGAGACGTCTCTTGACTATATGATGTTTGACTATGTAATCGACGCAGACGTCCCGGCCAATGAGATGCTTGATAATATACGCAAATTAATAGGAGGGGGAAAATGAGTATACAGCTGCCTTCGGATGAACAATGGAACAACACAATGCAAGACTTTGAAAGACGCATAAGGTCCCTTACAATAACTCCAGACATGGATCCGGGACGAGTAAAGTACATCCAAAGTGAACTTCAGAAGATATATGAAGACTTAAGGCCAATATACGGTAGAGTAAAGGCCAGGGACGCCGCATTACAAAGGTTAATATACAGGATCGAAGCTAAAGGAAGAACAGGTTCAAGCGAATCTGCAAGACGGGCAAATGGCGTTATGGCACTTGAAAGTTATCGTACAGAAGATGGCCAAACGGTTAATCTGTTTGATATGGAAGCAAAATCAAGAGAACAGAAAGAACAGGTCGAGACACTGCTCGATATAATAGAACGAAAAAAGGAATCCATCGTAACATTCTTGTCACTATTTAAAGTCGAGGCGAGCTTATAATGGATCTTAGCCCTAAGTGTGACAAAGAAAAACATAGTATATGCACGAACAATAGTTTGTGCTACCTGTGTGACGGAGAACGCCTGTTTAAACGTCCCAGGTGGATGGAACTAAAGGAAAAACAAGCTAAAAGAAAGGCTGAAGGCATTAAGAAGAAGCCGAAAGAGGGTATGAACTTTGAGAAGCGTGTACAGAAGCGTATACAGAAGAAACTGGCGAAGGATAATTCCCAGGTACACAATGCCTCCAGTAATCCAAGGAATATTGCTTACCGCAGACCTAATAGCGGAGCTATATGGTCTATGCCGGGTGATATCGTTACAGCGAAAGATCTCATCGAGTGCAAGGAGCGTGGAACCGTTACCTCAAAGGGCGAGAAGACGTTCACGGTCCATAAGAGCCAGCTGGAGAAGATAAAGTCAGAAGCGTATCTCGCCGGACGACGTTCATGGTATCTTGTATTTGGATTTAAAGGCTGTGACAATGTATTTGTTATAAAAGATTTCGAGGACGAATTGGCTTTTGTACAACAGATTGAGGTCTTAAAAGACAGAATAAGAGAACTTGAAAATAGGCTCAATGAGCTAGAGGAGGAAGGCACTGATGGCACTCATTAATAGATTTTTTAAATGCCCATCGTGTAACGATAGCGTGAAGTTTGTGAAAATAGAGTACACGGTATTCTTGGAGAATAAAGAAGATCCCATGATACCTGGTCCTATATATGAAATAAAGGACGCATACAAATGCCTTAAATGCGGGTATGTCGTCTGTCACCAGGGGGAATAGAATAATGGAAGACCTAGAACTTCAAAGAAATCTTAGGATCTATACGGAAGTAAAAAATGCGAGAGCTGCAATGGAGCAGAACATACTGACTGACTTCTATGAAGAAGACGAGGACGATGTAGTAATAGTTAAGCAGTCTCCTCTCACAAATGATCTCGAGATAGAAGAAAAGAAAAAGTAACAAGTATTGATATGATCCTCTTATCTGCATTGGGGTATCTTCGTATACCCCATTTTTCAAGTATAGTATATAATGTAAGGAAAGGGGATGTGAGGTTTGCTATGAAGTTTACACCAGCACAAATTGGTGCCATATTGACGTATCACTTTGGCGAAAAACCTGAATTTGAAACAAATAATATAAGAAAAAGATACGGCAGAGAATTAAGCAAAAAACATGTTGATATTATAATAGATGGGTACAAGAGCCACAACAGGCTTATTAAGATAGCAAGAACCAAGAACAAGGAACGTGAATCAAAAATTACACAAGTAAACATGAATCGAATAGAAATGATAGGACACTTAAGGTATAATGAAAAGGTACCACTGTCATTGGAAGAAATATCGCAAATATTCGGTATAAGTAAACACCAGGCACAGGAGATATGCAAGGAATATAAAAAACTGCATGAAATTAAACGTCAAAGACCTCAGGTCTATACAAAAAGGAAGAGATCTAATACGCAAAATATAGATATCAATGAACTCAGGGCCGCAGCATCACAGTTGTCTCGGAAAGAAGTTGCCGAGTACTTTGATGTAAGTGAATATGCTATTATGTCCTTATGTAAACAGTATGGTATTAAGCTGCATACATCAAGTTCAAGGCAGTGCTTAAAATGCGGCGTGACAATATGGCGAGGGAATCATTGTGCTAAATGTAGCAAGAAGCATAGACTAGAACTGATAAGCAAATGGAATCGCACAGAAAAAGGCAAGGAGACTTTGATGAAACACTATCTTGAGAATAAGGTAAGACAGGCTATAAGCAAAGGCGTGCCATTGGTTCTTTGTCCCATATGTAAGCTTCCACAGGTTTATGATCCAAAAGACGATAGAAGAAACGGCCTTAAGACGCATATAGGCCGCGTTCATAAAGATCACGACTATGACAATATAATGAAGCAGGTCCAAGAGGGGAAATTAGTACTTGAACGGTATAACCCTAATGACGATAAAGTGGTATAATGCGTTCTAAATACCCGGAGGCAGGGAGGTGGATTCCGTGAACTTGCCAGATCTTACGCTTCGCATAGATACAGTTGAATATCATTCAAAGACGTGTGCACCGTGGATTTCTACAGAACTCTTTGTTACTGGCTGCTATAAGCGCTGTCCGGGGTGCTTTAATAAAGACCTTCAGTCTTTCGATGCTGGTACAAGGGTTTTTATTAAGGAGCTATATTGGGATTTCATACGCAACGTCCCTTATAGAAGGGTAACCTTTGGCGGCGGGGAACCTTTCCTCCAGGCAAAGGAATTATCCTATCTTGCTAAGGCATTAAGGGACGAAGGCTTTGTAATTGTCTGCTATTCCGGGTACACAGCAGACGAATTGCCATATCTGTTCCCGTATGCACAGGATCTTCTTGAGAACATAGATATGCTCGTAGATGGCCCGTTTATACAAGAGCTCCTTATGCCAATTGTACCAATTGGCGCCAAAGGCAAAAAGCCCAATTTTATAGGATCATCTAATCAGAGAATGATTAATGTGCAAAAATCGCTCGATGAAGGCAGAATAATACTCTGGACAGAAGAAGACACACTAAGGGTTATAGGCAAGGAAGTGGATATGGATGGATAAGGACAAATACTATATAAACTGGCAGAAGCTCGAGGGCTACCCATGTTATGACGGCGCGAGGATGAAGGTAAACGAATCGTATGAGCTGTCTGTAATAGACCTGACTCACTATGTGGCAATGACGCCGGATTCAATGTTTAAGGACACCACATCCGATCCAGATACTTTAAAACTCTGCGTATTTATAAGACGGTACGTAACAGATGAAAGCGACAATGCTGTACGCATAGAAGAACCTATAAGTAAAGAAAAGTTTAAGGAAATAATGGCCGAGTGTGTAATGCAGGAGCCAAAAAGATATCTGTGGCAGCACCCTGAAATTGACCAGTTAATGCAGTCTTGTATAGTTAAACTATGCCATAAACTGAATGTACGTGGCATAGGAGGACTATATGTAAGAGCAGGCAAGGAATATGTTCTGAGTAACGGAAAAGGCTTTATATATAACGGTGACACGGTAAGTGGTGCATTTTCTGGGCTGACCATGTCTGTAAGAAAAGAATCGCCTGCCAGTACACAGATTTCTATAAAGATTCCGAAATATATTCATAATCAGCTTATTGGGACGCTACGCGACGCAAAGTTCGTGTACAGTGATCCAGAAGCAAATATCGCTATCGAGTTCACAGGCAAACCCCTTACCAGTAGCACCGACAGCCTTGTGTTTGAGATGGATAACAATGTGTTTGAGATGGATAACAATACGAATGACTTAAAGTTTATTAGGATTGATAAGGGCCAGAAACAGTGGTATATACCTATTGACGACAATCCAGAACTGCTACAGAGTAAGCAGTTAATAATACCAATTAAGAAAGTCGACTTCAGAATAGAATCAATGCTCTCAAAAACAGCTGCGGTTCGCTCATGTAGCAAGCAGTACATGGAACACGCTTTCAAGAGGATCGACAAGGCAATGGAGGTAGACGAGGTTGGCAAAAACTATGAACAATCTGCACAAACTGGCCAACGCCATAGGGGCTAGGAATGATATTATATACGTGGTTTCGCATGAGGAAACAAGAGTACTTGATACTGTATGCTCTATCGCAAAGTCGCTCAAGTTTCCGCTGTGTACATGGTCAATGGCATCGGGCGTTAAGCCAATACACGGCACGATAACAACAAAATCAAAGTATTTTATTTCCAAAAAGCCCGATGACGAAGTTATACTCAGTAAAGGAGATCTGTCAGAAAACCCGCTTGCTATACTCGATGTAATACAGAATTGCTCCCAGGACGCAATCTTCGTACTGTATGATTTTCACACATTCTTAAAGGACGCAGGCGTGGTACGTATGCTAAAGGATGTTGTTACCACACTGAAGTCATCGTATACCCCCGTAATTATAATTTCTTCCGTGCTCAAGATTCCTGTCGAAATGGAAAAGCTCACTACAGTAATAGACTATACCCTGCCGACGCCAGAGGAGATTTCGGATATTGTTACCGGCATTATAGATTATATGCGTGACAAGGGTAAGGAAGTTCTTCATTTGCAGGATATAAAAGACGATATCATTAAAGCTTGTAAGGGCCTTACAGCCAATGAAATTGAAGATGCATTGATGGCTTCATATATTGAACATGGAAGGCTCAAACCAGAAGCAATCCTGGAACAGAAAAAACAGATCATAAAGAAATCCGATATACTCGAGTACTACGAAGCTACCGATAAACTGCAAGAAGTCGGCGGCATGGACAATCTCAAAGACTGGATCCGTAAAAGGAAGCACGCATTTACTCCACAGGCCAGGGAATTCGGTATTCCCGCACCGAAGGGCCTAGTATTGCTCGGTGTACCTGGATGCGGTAAGACATTGATGTGTAAGGCAGTAGCAAATTACTGGGATATGCCGCTTTTAAGGTTCGATGTAGGCAGAGTAATGCAGGGCATAGTAGGAAGCTCGGAAGAAAATATGCGTAAGGCGATTGCTGTTGCAGAAGCCATTCAGCCTTGCGTATTATGGATTGACGAAATAGAAAAGGGATTTTCAGGTACAGGCTCTAGCAACTTCTCTGACGCCGGAACGCTTGCAAGATGCTTCGCTACCTTCCTTACCTGGCTATCTGAGAAAAATAGCGACGTATTTGTCGTTGCTACTGCAAACGACATCAAGCAATTGCCTCCTGAACTTCTCCGCAAAGGAAGGTTTGATGATATATTCTTCGTAGACTTGCCATCTATGGAAGAACGCAAGGAAATCTTTAGGATCCATCTGCAAAAGAGGAACCGCGACCCTGAAAAGTTTGATCTGGATGAACTTGCACAGGGTTCTGAAGGTTTCTCAGGTGCCGACATTGAGGCTTCAATCGAGGCTGCTTTGTACGATGTATATTCTGAGTATATGGGAAGAGTTGATATCTCTACATTCGATATAATAAACGCTATGAAAGCTACTGTTCCTTTGTCAAAGACAATGGAAGACCAAATCAACGAAATCAGAGAATGGTGCAGAAAGAACAGAGCCAAGATGGCGTCCTCGAAAGGGGGAATATGATTGTCCGACGAACTTGAAAAATACAAAAAGTTAGTAGATAATATACTTGACAATATGGAAATTGACAAGGAAAGAAAAAAGAGTACGCCACAGCAAAGCGACAAAAGCGTACCTGATAAGCCTTTGAAGTTCTCGTCAGAGGAAGAAAAGTTTGCAGTAGAAAAAGCACTTGACGAAATTGAGCAGATAAGGCTCGCTTTCCTTGATTTCCAGGAAAAGGTTCAAAACCTTATGATGTTCAACTACATGATGTCCCCAATTGAACAATTTGCTGAATATGCAAGCAACTTAATAGAACTAATCGAAAATAACATTGACGAGTCAAAGCTCGCCCCGGACTCACTCAGAAAATACAAGCGGATAAAGCAGCTAAGAGAACAAATCATAACAAATATCTACAACAAATATAAGAAAGAGAAAGGAGAAGATGCGTAGTATGTCACACAAGACTCGTCTTAATGTAAGAATTGATGATAAGGACGCCCTCATTAAAGCTCTTGAGGAAATGGGCTATGAAGTATCCGAAGAAAGACGCACCTTGAGTGCATTCAGCTGGCGAATGGAAACCGACCTGGTAGTTAAGAAGGACGGAAATGTATTGAATATAGGCTTCAAGGAACAAGAAGACGGCTCGTTCAAGATTGAAGCTGATTTCTATGGAACGGGTATAAGTACAACCGAATTCCAGGAACAGCTCAATGTGCTCCACGGAAAACATAAGGTGACAAATTGGCTGATAAGGAACAGGTATACACCCACATATGAGACTGACGAGGAAGGCAACTTGGTAGTAGTCGGTACAAGATGGATCTAAAGACTAAGGAAGAACGGGTAGCGTACTTGATAAAGCAGGTCCCTGCTGCCCGTAAGAACTACAAGTTGTTACTCCTGCTATACTGGCAGGTATTTGACGGCATAGATATACCTGAAAAAGTCGTCAACGACATACTTGCCAAGGGTACAGAACCTGAAAGTATCAGCAGGCTTAAAAGAAAAGCTCTTGGCATGGAAATTAACACCGCCGACATCGTCAGTCGTTTAAGAAAAGTACTTGATATAGAAAGAGAGGTTTTAAATGGCACAGGAAAAGATCAAGGTTACTATAAAGAAAGACGGCACAATGGAAGTAGCCGTCGAAGGAGTAGCAGGTAAGAAATGTATAGAACAAACCAAAGAACTTGAAGTCTACCTTGGCAAAGTAATGGACAAGGAGTTTACCGCCGACTATTACAAACCTGAGCCCATGGGACCTGAACCATGGATTAGAAGGAGATAGTTAAGTTGATAATTGCTAAACAGGTAGGAGATAGAATAGAGTTAAGACTTAAATCATATCTATCTAATGAGCAATTTAAAAGCGTGATATCGAGGATTAAGTCGATTCCAGGAAGGAAGTTCGAAGAATCCTCCTTTTGGACCATACCCGTTTCCGAGAAGGGCTGCTTGGAAAAGTTATTCGACAAAAAAGAGCTCGTTTGGGAAGAGGTACTAAGAGACGATGTGCGTACTGTACCGCGTACGATATCCACCGATACGTCTTTCCTGGACGAGCTCCTGTTGCAGCCTTACCCGTTTCAGATAGTGGGTATAAACTTTCTATGCGACATGGGAAGATGTATGCTTGCAGATGAAATGGGGCTTGGCAAGACATCGCAGATAATAGCCGCGGCATATAAGCTATACCGCAAAGGTAAGGTCAACAGGGCACTTATTATGTGTCCAGCCACACTAAAGTACCAATGGGCAGAAGAAATAGAGAAATTCCTCGACGTAGAAGAGTATGATATCTCTTATGCTGTTATTGATGGCGACAAGGAAGAACGTATAGAGCTTTATAAGCTAATAGAAAATGGCGATATACTCTACACCATAATCAACTATGAGCTTGTACGCAATGACATAGATATATTGTCAAAAATAAAATGGGATATCATTGCACTTGATGAAAGCCATCGAATAAAGAACTTTAAGTCCAAGACGTTTAAAGCTGTGATCCAGCTTGATGCACAATATAAATGGGCTGCCACAGGAACGCCCATGCAAAATAGACCTGAAGAACTGTTTAATATATTCAGGTGGGTAGATCCAAAAATCCTTGGCGACTGGTGGAAGTTCAGAAACAGGTATATGATAATAGGTGAAAAGTTCCGCCAGCCTAATATGATTCTGGGATATAAGAATCTCGACGAACTACACAGAAGAATAGCTCCTTGTATGTTAAGAAGATTAAAGCGGGACGTCGCACCCGAGCTTCCTGACATGATTGTAAAGAACTATTACGTCGAGATGTATTCAGAACAGGCTCAGCTTCATGAGGAAATCAGAAACGACTTGTATGAGCTTATTAAAGAAGTGAGCAAGTATACAGTAAGAGATGAAGATGGCAATATCATCAAGCAGCATCCCAGGGCAAATAATATTCTTGGTATGTTTGTAATGCTTCAGGAAGTATGTGATACGCCAGAGTTGCTTCTAATGAGCGAGTCGAAACTTGCTCAGAAGTATGTCAAAAAATACGAGATTGATAAAAGAAGCCCAAAACTTGATGAATTGGTAAATATACTATCCGAATTCAGGGAAAGTAACCCTGACGGAAAAGCAGTTATATTCACCCAGTTTGAACGCATGCAAAGGTTAATAGTTGACAGAATAAAATCTCTTGGCGGCGTATGCATTGTAAACGGGCAAATGAGCGCTATTGAGAAACAACAAAGCGTACACACATTTAGGACATCTGATAATATAAATTTCCTGGTCGCCACTGACAGTGCAAACTACGGCGTAAATCTCCCTGAAGCAAGCCTTGCCATAAACGTAGACCTTCCATGGAATCCGGCTGTATGGGATCAGAGGAATGCTCGTATACACAGGCTTGATTCTAAGCATGAAAGTGTGAGCGTGATTAATCTGATATCTCTGGACAGCCTAGACGAACGAATCCTTGATACATTATACAAAAAGAAAAGTACAGCAGAAAAGATTATTGAGAACACAGAGGATGAAGCTGAATACCTCAGTAATCTCACAAACCATCTCGTAAGGAAGCTCGTTGCTAAACGCAAGATAAGAAAGCGCAAACACTAACTAGGAGGAATAAAGGATGGCTTTGAATCTGGATCAGATTGTTGAGTATAATGGCAAAGAATATGTGGTTGCAATGATAAGTACCGCAAGTGACCAGGAACCGACGTATACAATCATATCCAAAGACTGTTATGTTATTTTCAGGATGTGCGGCATGTATACAGCTGACAGCGAATTTAGCCCGTACAAGACAAGCAATGATTTAATTGAAATACGTGATAAGGACTCAAACGTCGTCGGGTATGCAAATCTACGCGAGAGCGATCTTAAAGTCCTGGCCGGTAAGGTTGCAAAATTTGATAGCAGTATTTATGACGACAGCTCCACATTCCTGTAAACAATAAGACGGGACTCGGCTTAATTTGCCGGGTCCCGCCCAAAATTTTAATCTATTAGAACATCGTGGCCTTTCAGGGCTCAAAAGACGCATTATTTTCTCAGCGTCATATGCCCTCTATACGCATAATATCCTCGATTGTAATTTTGCTCTTTACAGGCCAGCACAGATCCTTATATTCGCAGTACATACATTCAAAGTCAGTCCTTTGGAACTCCTTTTCAGGAAGCGTTCCTTCGTCTACGTGCTTATTTGCAAGCCTTATCTTATTCATGATCTTTTCTGCCATTTCGGGATCATAGCCTATAAAGAATTCCTTCATCCTCTGGTCGTTCTTGTTTTCATAGAGGATTAGCCCCTGTTTTATGCCGGTTACATGCATATAGAGCATAAGCTGCATTACATGAGCCTGTTTGGGGCCTGTACGCTCTATGTACTTAAAGCCAGAGTCGCTGATTGACTTTAGCTCTACGATTATCACATCGTTATCAGGGCCTTCGTAAACAAGTTCGTCTCTTTCAATCTCTTCGCCTGTTTCCTCGTTTATCTCTTTAACTGTTCTGTATAGTTTTATAACTTTACTGGAAGACTTATGGTCAAGAAAATTCCTTATGATGGCATCAGTTCTGCCGGAAAGTCTTAACTCGGGAACTTTAAATGATACTTCTGCTGCAATGAGAAGTCCTGTAGATTCAAAGAGCTTCTCTATTCTTTCGTGAAAATATGTTCCGTTATCGCAGATAAGTAGAAGTCTTCCGTCGGGCTGTGCGCCAACGTATCCCTGCATCTGATAAACTATTGCCCTTAGGCACTTACCTACAGAAGAGGGGTAAAACTTACATGGATCATGTTTATCTGATTCTTGTTTGTTGTTTTCTATTATCTGTTCATGGAGAATTTCTATTAAAGAAGTGCGTCCAAAGTATTTGCTATCCTGGCTCATTCCGAAACCTCACTCTATCTGTATATATTTTTTTTAAAAATGCGACGCCGTGCGCCGGCAGCTTTTCGCTGTACCTTACGTATTATATTTTATCATACATGAAGGCGAATGTCAAGAGTATGATATCCAGTTATTACTTCTATGCCCATGCTAGCTATATCATGCGCATTAACATATTCGTCTATGACACACGACCGTATTTTACTGTCAATCTCATTAATAGAGAATATCTTATCGTATCCCGATAGAAAACGCATATTATTGGCAACACTATCGGTTTCAACAATCGCAGGTATATTGTGGTCTTTAGCAAACTGGACAAGCGCTGTTGTTTTGCCTATGCGCTTGAAGCATGACATTTGTATTAACTCGCGAGTTCTGGATCCTTCTTCTAGTAATTTATACAGGTGTCTGTTGAAAAATTTATATAAACTTTGTGTGCGTACATCTATTGTGTCGTCGCGCTGGCGTGTATCGCCTACTCTCGTGTAATATCCTGTTAAGACGTATACTCCGTTGTTTAGCAGTTCGTCTATATCTGTAAGTTCTTCAACAACGCATAAGTTTATTGTTCGAAGCCTAGACGATGTAGAACCGACCCAGTGTGTATTATCATATCCTCTGCGTATATACATATCATATGTTGTCATGAATGGCACTACTATCGGTATATTGCGCTCTCTTGCAAATCTCGTAAGAACGGTTGTCTTACCTATTCGTCTAAGCCCTGTGACATCAACGGTTTTTCCCATGTGAAGACCAAGGGTTAGCATATTATATAAGTGCTTAGACATAAATTCCATCATATCGTTGGTATACGGGTCAATCATAGCAAGCACCCCCTCTCTCTCTAACAAATAAGAAATAAGATCTTGCCACTTACTTGCACTCCACATGACTAAAGTCAGGGGATTCTCTGGTGGTAGTCGGAAGTCCATTTCTGGTATCCATATTACCTTTAAACACTACAACCATACTTGGAAATGGAGCAGGAGATAATTTATATTCTCCATTTTCATTCCAAGAAGGTAACAATCTATTAACAAATTTTAATCTACCTTTTAAAAATCTTATTTCTACATTAGGATTATTATATATGTATTTGTGAAACCATGATGTATCTGTACGTGCTGGTATTAACATTACCACAGTAACACCTTTTAAATTTTCTTTATAGCATTTTTCAACCCACTTACCTATTGCTTTACCGTAAGGAGGATTACAAAATACCGTTTCACCCGTCCAGTCTTTACTTAGTCCATCATCTTCTTTAGTATAATATTTATCACATTTATGATTTTCATGTGTAGCACATGGGTCTAGTGTAAAATGAAATTCTTCATTAAGTTTGTCAAATAAATCTTGCGGTGTTTCCCATTCGTCTGATTTACTACTAAACATTAATTCAGTATTCATCGTCTCTCCTTCCTTTATTATAATATTATATTTATATTTTGTCAACACAAAATAAAGAGTCATTTATTCTTTTTTCTGCAATTTTATAATATCTTTCATCTATTTCAAAGCCTATGTAATTACGATTTGTGTTGATACAAGCTATTGCAGTTGCACCTATGCCTATAAAAGGGTCTAATACAATCTCTTTTTCTTGTGATGAATTTTCTACCAAAATCTTCATAAGTTCAACAGGTTTTTCAGTATCATGTAAATTATTACCTTTTTCATCTTTTAATTTTTTATTAGGGATATCTAAAATATCAGAAGTTCCACAATTGTTTATTTTTTTACCTTTTCCCTTTCTAAAAAATAAAATGTATTCAAATTGGCTCATATAATATTGCCCCATTATTTTATTTCCTTTATTCCATATTAATGATTTAATAAATTTAAACCCGCAATTTGTTGCAGTATTTAATATTTCTTGCAAATTCACATGGTTAGTCATTATATAACAGTGTGAACCATCCTTTAGCACTCTATAAAATTCAGGTATATAATCAATAGGTTTAATATCATTATACTTAAATATTTTTCCTTTCATAGATAGTTTCTTTTGCATCATCCCACCACTATTACCCGCATTTCCTCTTGCTGTAACTTTATAAGGTGGGTCAGTTACTATTAAATCTATACTCTTATCATCAATCAATCTCATTCCTTCTAAGCAATCCATATTGTATATTTTATTTATCTCAAGCAATATATCTACCTCACTTTTATATTAATTTTTTAATAAAAATTAGATTTTATCTATTTTTTTGCCTAACATAATATCAACTCCTAAATTTTATTTTCATTGCTAGTATTAATTAATCTATTAAAATACGCATTAAGTTTTTCATCTTGTGTAGCAACATTTTTAATAATAGTTAACCAATCATAATTATTGATTTCACCTGCATATTCACTCATTACTTTATATATTGTATATAAACCTTGTGCTACTCCTAAAAGATAATATTTATACTCAGACGATTCTTTGAAAATTTCTAAGTGAATATTTTCTGTTTCTGTGCGTCTATAATATTTATTTAAGTCTTTAATATCCATAAGATAGACCTCCATTCAGATAAAAATATTATTGTATTAAATTTTTTATTTGTTCATAAGTTTCTGTACCACTGTAAATATAATCAGATATAAAATATCCATATTTCTTTTGATTGTAAAGTTTCTTCATTTCGATACAGCACTCTTTGAAATTCACAATCCCATTTAACAACACGACTATTGGAAAGAAAATTGTATTAAGAATAATTACCTTCCAGTTATAAAACTTATGGAGTAATACTTCATGTTCATTTATGTAATATTCATATTTATCAAACCACATTATCTGCCTATGTTTAAACAACTGATTGTGTTGTTTTTTTGTTAATTTGAATTTTTTATATCCTTCGTCTAATGGGTTTTTATAAACGTATTTACTCATCATTAAACCTCCAAAATGAATAAAATGTAATTTGTTTAAAACTTATATTCTTCTCTACTTTCAAATACTTGTATTTTGTCTGTGCATTTTGCGTTGTGCGTCTACAGCATCTTGACTATAATATCCAGCAACTTCAGACACGTTGTTCAACCTCTCTTTCTTTTTTCTTTAAGAGAATCGTCTATTTCTTTGAATATTTCAGTTAACCTTTCTTTTTGAAATATTCTTATCTTTTTAATCGGTTTAAAATGTCTTGTAAAAATTATATTATCAATTTTATCCCAAGCTTCTTCGGGCAAATTGATATATAATTCTCTTTTATTAGGCTCATAATCTACTTGAAAATTATCGTTCATATTACTTCTTCCTTTCAAATTGAGGTATAAATTTCATATCAACGAGTTTATAAACTGCTCCACATTTATCACAAACTATATCGTCAGTAAGATTATCGAATATTTCTCCATGAATCATATTAAAATATAATTCATGAAAACATGGATAAATAAGATTTCCACATTTACATTTTATATCTTTATAGTATTTTATCATCATATGCATCTCTCCAATAATTCGGGATTCTCGTAAATATTACCTTTCTTTAGATATTCTTCAAACTCGCATAATTTTTCTCTATCGCCATATGCATCTTCTATCATATACATTAAATTTTCTTCATCCCATATTACCTTATAAAGTCCTTCCCAACTTGCGTAATCTGCAACCATTATTAAATCTCCTAAATATATTTCATTGCCATTTTTATCTTTAACTCCAGTGTATGGTAATAATTCTATTTCATCAAAACTTAGTTCTTCTTTTTTGCCTACCATTGGTAGTATATCAAATGGTTCAAAATAAATTATTTTTCTTCTTTTAAAATCAATTTCCCAAACATCAACCATACAGCCAGTGTAAATAACTTCTCCGTTTTCTATTACTGGTTTTACCCACGCTTTAAATTTGTACTCCATGTGATTCGACCTCACTTTATATACAAATTTCTTTTTTATCATCGAATACAATTGGGGGTTCATCTATATCCCACTTATCATCCCAACAGCATACCTTTACTTTATATTCACCCTTACCTTCTTTTTGAAGTTTAAGCAATTCTTCGATAAATTCATTTAGTGTCATAATTTATTCTCCTTTCAATATCATCCATATTGAACAAATTTATCATTAATTAATTTTACTTCTCCGTTGATAATATCGTATTGCTTACTGTAATCATCTTCTTCATAATAAATTTCTAAGTGTTCAATTTTTTCAATGAAATAAGGTAAAATTTTGAACCATTCTTCTATAGTATCACCATAATTTTTTAAACTACATTGAAATGTCCAGTATCCTGTTTGTTTGTTCCATGTTCTATCAAATCCATCTGTAGGTACTCCACGCTTATATTTATCATAAGGTGTAATTTCCCATTCGTTAGGCATATAACATAAAGAACCACAAGGTATGAACCCTGCTCTACTTACATTACCAAATGATTTTAAAACTTCATCGTTAGAATTTTCCCACTCTCCATTTAAAGCTATTTTTTCAAAATCATCTCTAAACTTTGATTTAACATAACCTTTAAACCTAATTCCTGTATACATCCCCATATTGAACACTTCCTTTCATCTTTACAAGAATCAAAAAGAAAAATATCTGCATAAACATCAAGGTCATTTTCAGTTTTACCTAGGTAAATTACTAATTATTTCTTGTATTCGCTCATGTGTTCTAGGGTCAATATAATTTCCTTTTAATTTATAAATGATTTTGATTAAAAACTTCACATCGTCTTGCGTATATGATAAAGTATCAATCTTTTCTTCAACTTCATAAAATCTATTCCATTCATCCATGCTCAACATAAATATACCTACCTTTAAAAATTAATTATAAGTTATTTTTAATTATATGTTGTTCTACTATCTTTGGAAATTTAGAAATATCTTTTACCCAATATTCATAATTAGTTCCAGTATCCCATAATCCATATTTGCCACAATTCTTACATTTCATTAGTATTTTCCTATAAAAAGGCAATTCTACGCCTAACCATTGTTCTTTATGAAATCCTAATAAGCATTTAATCTTTTGCATCATTTAACTCTCCATTTCTTAAATAATAAACTATATATAATTATTAAGTTTACCCAATATATCACTACAAGTAGCCATTATGCCTTGTATATATTTATCTTGATGTATTTTTATTCTATCTATATTTTCTTTATGTCGTTTCCAATATAAGCATCCTTCCTGTTTATCATATAATTCCCACGAATATGTTTGTGCCATTAATAACAATATAAATAATGCATCTTTTTCTCTTTCGTTTAATTTTAACAAATACTCTTTATTACCATCAGTTTTGCTAAATTGTTTATAGAGTTTATTGTACAGTTGTTCTAATCCATTGTTAGCCACAGATAAATGCTTAAAATCTTCATCTGAAAGTTTTTCATTACATCCAAGATGATTAATTTTAACCATAATACTTTGTAATTCATTTAATATATCTTCCATGAGTTACACACTTCCTTCTAAATAAAAATGTAATTTTATATTATTATTTTAATTTATCAATGAAATGAAATTGTTGTATTCTCTTGTCTTAATTAAGTTTAATAAATTTAATTAAATCATTATTTTCATCAGGTTGTAATTCCCAATGAAGTATTCCTTTTCTTTTTCCATTTTCTGATGTTATATCTAATTTAAAATTAGAAGACAAATATGCTATAACTTTATAAGTATGTATTACATCATTATCTGTTTTTAGGTCTACTATAAAATCAATTTTATTATCATTACACTTTACATCTCTAATATTTGTTATCATATACCATTTTACATCTCCAATATTTGTTATCATATATTACACTCCCTCTGAAATACATTTATCACTTTATTACCCTTATATCGCAAATATTTTTATATATTTTTTTTAATTCTTGAAATGTTTTTTCTTCATTATTCTCATACAATAGTATCAGTTTATTTATTCTTTTTAATATATGATTCTAACATTTCATCCATTTCTTTTTTATATTGCAAATAATAATCTAAATCAGGATTAAACATCTTGGCTCTTTTACCACGAATAACACCTTCACTTTTTGCATTAGGTATAGCCTTTATAATACTACCATTTTTAAATACAATTGTATTTTCTTCAGTTACCATTCCTATTGTCATATCTTTAAAAAACAAAGATTTTACTTTACAATATATTGTCC
>ENA-OWOZ01001233-OWOZ01001233.1-bioreactor-metagenome-genome-assembly--contig:-NODE-1233-length-24879-cov-13.918515_pt1 | contig 24879 bp, 18 predicted proteins | sample MGYA00238140_ERZ651804 | MGnify/ENA primary metagenome ERZ651804 (study PRJEB26910, sample SAMN07631232) | bioreactor metagenome | isolation source: Switchgrass digestor | place: USA: Dartmouth... | reverse complement strand
GGCGCCATAGCCAAGTGGTAAGGCAGAGGTCTGCAAAACCTTTATTCCCCGGTTCAAATCCGGGTGGCGCCTCCAAAACGGAATCCCTGAAAGCTTTGTAACAGGCTTTCAGGGATTTTTGCGTTATCGGCTTTTTCGATCCTCCAGGTTACACGAAACTTCCTGAAGCGTGATGCGGAAAACTTTCTGAGCGGGTTTCCGAACGAACATACGGCTTCCGTTTCATCCTCTTTCCGTCCTTTCGGATGGTTACGCCGCATCTGGAATGGGCTGTCTCTAATTGTATTGGGACAGCCCATTCGCATATGCAATGAGCCGTCGAAGCTGGCCGCTTTGTCCTGAAACACCAATGTTTATCCTGTCAACCGGGGCGGCGGGAACCTGATGATCAGGCTGTTTAACTCAACAGACGACGGAAAATTCGCGGATACGCCCGTAACGGTACATCGTGACGGAAGGACATACGAAGTTCCGGCAGGCACGACCATAAAATTGGAGCCTGGAGAAAGCGTTACCCTTTATCCCGGCCAATATCACTCGTTCTGGGGAGAACCCGGCAAAGGACGCGTATTGGTAGGCGAAGTTTCAGAGTGCAATGACGATTATACCGATAACCGCTTTTACGAGGAAGTTGGAAGGTTTCCGGCCATAGAGGAAGACGAGCCGCCCCTGTATTACCTCGTGAATGACTATCCCCAAGTGTCTGATTCCTGATGACATTCTGACGTAAAAGGGTTGCCCTGAAATTCCGGGGCAACCCTCTGAAAATCCTTTGCTTTTTTCATGCACGATATTGGCTTTCCAGGTTTTATACCCTGAACACCGACACGGCATCCATGAGCCTGTCCGCGCTTTCTTTCACCGCCTTGACCTGCTCCAGCACCTCGTTGGCCCTGGAGGCCACAAGGCTTGTTTCATTGGCCATATCCATGGTGTCGGATGCGCCGTCCACGGCAGCCTGGGAAACATCATTGATCGCCTTGATGATACTCTGTACCGAAGCGTACAGTTGCTGTGAAGTGGCGCTGAATTCGGCAACCATATCGTCGATCATATGCGCGTCCTTATTATACTGATCGCCTGTCTGCACCAGCATATCGTAGTCTTTTGCCACCTTGTCATTCAGGAAATTCAGGACTTGCTCGGAGCATTCGGAAAGGTGTTGCACCGATTCCAGAACCTGATGGGTGACATTTTGGATCTCTGTGGCGGTATCCTTTGAATTTTCGGCCAGCTTCCGGATCTCCTCGGCCACTACCGCAAAGCCCCTGCCCGATTCGCCCGCCTGTGCGGCTTCGATGGATGCGTTCAGGGCCAGTAGGTTCGTTTGGGTCGCAATCTCCAGAATGGCGTCCGATAGCAGATGGATCCGCTCGACGGCCTTCGCTTTTTCGATGGCTTCCCTGAGCCTGGCCGAATTGTTGCTGCGGATGTTCTGGGCGTTTCTCCGGGATTCCTCCGCGTTCTGCTTCAGCTCCCGTGCGCGGCGGCTGACCTCGTTGGCTGATTCCGCTCCCTGCTGGGCTTTCTGGGCGATGGACTCTATGGCATTCTCAATTTCGGAGGTGGTTGCGTTCATCTCTTCGGCCATGGCCGATGTTTCCTGCATCTTTGAAGACAAAGACTGGGTGATCGACGCGATGACATGGATCTCCTCTGTCAGCTTGGCCATGTTTTCGCCGGTGACGACATTGGCGTTATTGACGCTTCTGGCTTCCTGGATGACCCTCCTGATGATCCCGGCCACATTGTCGTTGATCTTCTTGAATCCTCTGGCCAAATCCCCTATCTCGTCGCGCCGGGCGGCGTATTTTTCGTTTATCACGGGGGTAAAGTCGCCTTCAGACATGGACAGGCACTGCTTTGTTAAATCTGTAACAGGCTTGGAGATATTTTTGCCCATGAAAAAGGCTGCCAAAACGGCGGCAATGATAAAGACACCGGATATCACCGAGTTGGTCCATTTCAGCCTACCCAGCGAGGACAGGAATTCATCCTCATCGACAGATATCGCAATGGACCAGCCATAGCCCGGGATGGGCGCAAAACCGGTCACCTTGGTGACACCCTGATACTTGTATGTATCAAAGCCTGTTAAGCCTTCGGTCATCTTTCGCTGTACATCGGCAAAGTTCTCAAAGCCCAGATCGTTGTCGTCCAATTCCCTGATGGTGGCGGAGGTCGTGCTATCGACATCATCTGTTGAGAGAACCCGCGTAGCGCCGGTGGTGGCGTCTGCCGAGCGGTTCGAGATGATATCCAGCAGAAGCTGCGTGTCCGCGTGGGCGATTGTTCTCCCCTGCCTGTTGATGATAAAGGCTTCGCCCGTCCTGCCGAATTGTATTCTCTTGGCAAACTCGCTGAGTTCCAGCCCGTCCCGTACGGCCATCAGAACACCCGAAACATTATTGTTTACCATGACCGGAACAGCATAAGTCATCACAATATCGGTTCCGCCCGCATCACGGATCGGATCGGAAACGGCGCTGTTTCCCGAAAGCGCAGCCTGGAACAAGGGGTTATCTTTCATATCCAGGGTGTCGCCGGTATTGGTTACTGCTTTTCCGTTCCTGTCGACCAGCATCATTCGGAGATGTCCGGCCCGCCTGGTTTCCTGATCCAATGCTGATATAATATTGCTGTAACGGGTTTCGGAAGATGCTTGTTTTACTGCGTCGGATGAAGCCATGACGCTCAGAACATTGAGATGGTTACGGATGCTGTCTTCGATGGTCAATGCGGCTTCGGTTGCGAATTTGGGCATGGTTTCGTTGAGGACGTTTTTCAATGCCTGGGCTGAGGCAAAATAGGACGCTATTCCAAGGCCCATGCAGACAAACAGGATCAGAATACTGAATGATAGAATGATACGTGAACTGATGCTTCTCATGCGAGCCCTCCCCCTCGAGCACTTGGCCGGCCGTCATTCTGTGATCGGACCACTTTTATTGCAAGTACAATTATATACCATAAGTTACATGCTATAAAAGATATATCTTTTCATTGCTTGAAGGTTTTTGTCATAATAATTAATAATAAAAATAGATGACATTGTATTTTTATGACGAAAAGGCCGATATGATATATAGTTTGGGTTAATTCATAATACATACGCCTATGACATGATCATGCGACATAAAGAGCATTCCGGGTGAGGGCGAAATGAAACTTGCCGTACAAAAGACAAAGACAAACATGACGTTGCGTACGCTGAATAGCATAATTGAACTTCTGGCCTTCATCGGCCTTCTGGCAACCAGCATAGCCATGTCCGCTGCGGTGGATGCCGCGCTTTTCAGAGCCATAATTGTCGTTTGCACACTGCTGTATATCGCAAGCTTCTGCTATGATTGTGCCATGTCCCGCAAGATGCTCAAAGAACTGGACGCTCTTGCGAAAGTCTTATCCAGCATGGACGGGGAGATCGGGGTATCTCTCGAATGGCATGAAGGAGCCCGTGACCTTACATCCCTATCGGATATGCTCAACCAGTCGCTGAAGTCCCTGGATGAGAAAAACCTCAAACTGGAATCGGAGTTCCAACGGAACCAAAGGCTTTCTGAAAGCATCTCGGATTTTTACCGCCAAATCAGAACCCTGAAAGAGACCGGGTTAAAGATCGATTTCTTTGAGTATGATTATGCGCATCGGATTTTTATCTTCATTACCGGGCTGTCTACCCTTCTTGAGGATAATGAGGATGTTTTTGAAATAACTACGGACGATCTGTTTGACCGGTTCAATCTCAGCATTTCAAAAGAGACCTTTGACCAGTTGGTTGAACGTTGCGTCAGCCATAATGTGCCGCTGGATTTTGAGTTCAGTGCGTTTTCTGACGACGGGGATATCCGCTGGCTGAAATTCTGGGGGCGTCTCTGCTCCGATGGTACCCGCATTACCGGAGCCATTACGGACATCACGCGGGAGGTTGTTCAGCGCAATCTTGAAAAGGAACGGGCCATCCGTGACAACATGACAGGGTTCTATAACCGGAACGCCCTTACCGAGGTGGCGGGGAAGGCCCTGGCCGAATGTGAGGATGGGGAAATGGTGGCCTTTGTCTATATCGGGGTGCCGGGATACCAGGAATTCCAGGAAAGGTATGGCATGATCGCCGGCAATTCCTATATCCGGGTTTGTGCCGAGGTGCTTAAAAAATTCCTGAACCCCTGCCTCATCCCGTTCAGATGGCTGGGCGCGGATTTCCTTCTGCTGGCAACCCGCGTCAAAAGCCAGGAAGCCTTCCGGCAAGAGATAGTGGGGATCATCCAGAAGGTCCAAAAGTACATGGGCGAAGTGGATGGCATTGCAGTGAGCTTCCAGCTTGCCGTTGGCTATGCTCTCTCAGGTATAGACGGCGATGTACCTGCGGACCTCCTCGAATATGCTTCATTTGCCGAGAATGAGGCTTTAAGAGGAGAGCGGGAAAGCCCCAATCCGTTCAACCGGGAGCGCTATGAGGAGGCCAAGCGGGCATCTCTGCGCCGCACATTCATCAAGGATATCATTGACAGGAACCAGCTGAGCATTGTGTTCCAGCCAATCGTCTCCCTGAAAAACGGGGAGTTATACGGTTTTGAAGCCCTCTCCAGGCCTACCAATCCTATCTACAGGAATATTGAGGAACTCATCGAGGATGCCGAAGCGACGGGCCATTACTCCATCCTTGAGAAAAGGATGGTGTATAATGCTCTGGATGCTTATATGCTGCGCGATGAACGGTTCAGGGACCATTACCTTTTTATCAACACCGCGCCTTATGCCACCCTGGAGGAGCAGGACTACAACGATATCCGGGATCGCTATTTCGGGCATATGAAGGTTGTCTTCGAAGTGATGGAAAGAAATCGGATGGACCCGGATGAGATCAACCTGCGCAAGTCCATTGTGATTAAAGCGGGTGCGAAATTCGCCCTGGACGATTTCGGATCGGGTTATTCCAACCATCTGGCTCTGCTGGCCCTTGAGCCCGATATCATCAAAATTGATAAGGAACTCGTGCGCGGGGTCGATTCGGACCTCCGCAAGCAGCATATGATTGAGGATATCATCAGCTATGCCCGTTACAGGGGGACGCGTGTCCTGGCTGAAGGTGTTGAAACCCGGGAAGAGTTGGAAACCTTATGCCGGATGGGCGTTGACTTTGCCCAGGGATACTATCTCGGCATGCCTTCCGGCGAACCGGCCGAGCCTCCTGAGCATGCCCTGGAAATCATCCGGGCCATTGGAAAACACCAGTTGGTCGGGTTGGGAAACCTCATTATCCTTGTGAAGGAATCCATGGCCGGGGTTGACAAAGAAAAGGCGCAGCATGCAGCCGTGACCGCCTATCTGGTCATGAAAATGGCCTTGAAGCTCAGGATAAAGGGGGATAAGCTGGCAGGCCTCATCACTTCCGCCATACTGCATGATATGGGGGCCTTATCCGGTGAACCCGGGGCATGGAAGGATTTGGACGGACGGAAAATACCCGGGCACAGCTTATTTGCCTATCTGGTCATGAAGGAATATTTTCCCTATGATCGGTGTCCGGAGGTTGTCCTTTACCATCATCTGCCCTGGTCCAAAAGGGATGCCGCCCTTGAAAACATTGCCTATCCCGCCGAGGCGGATCTCCTTGCGCTGGCGGATGATGCAGCCGGACTGATTCTTAGCCAACCTGAGATCTGTCCCCATGAGGAAATATTGACTCAGAAGCTGGAAAGCCTGGGACATGACTCCCGCAATGTGTCCGTGTTTGCTGAACTCAGCAAGGCGGGTATCCTGAAGGAAGTGGCCTCCGGCGATTACATGCGGAACCTCCTGAATGTATCGGCCGGCCTCCATGTGGGCAAATCCGAGGTGGAAGGCATTATCCGAACCTATGTCTACATCCTTCTCTTCCGGATGCCACATATCTATCCCCATGCGCGGATGATGGAGGTCCTGGCCCGTTTCCTGGCAAGGCTGACCAAACAGAACTGGAAGCTGGTGGACATCCTGGGCCTTGCGTCATTGATCTATAACCTGGGCAGGCTTATCCGGTCCGACGAAATCCCGGAAACGGTGGAAAACGCCTATGAGGAGAACCTCATTATCCGCAACAGGCTGAAAGCCGTTGCACACATCCTGAAGGAGGCCGGACTGGGTGACATCATGAATATGATATATGCGGCATGCGGTGCGGAAGGCGAGGTTTCCGGAAACCATATGCTCATGCGAAAGGATATCGTGAGCGGAGCCAGGATCCTCAATATTGCCGATATTTTCGCCAGCCTTCTGGAAGATCGGCCGGGCAGGCCGGCCATGAACTGCATGGAAGCCGTTTATGAGTTGGCCAACCTGGTTAAGGTGGAACAGGGATACCTTCCCATCGTGGATACCATGCAGGAGTATATTGATGACATCGAAAGCCGGATTCAGACCGCAAAAGCTGAGATCGAAAAACGTTACCGCAACATCATGGATGCCTACGCCAGGCTCCAGAGGGAATAGGCCTTCCGGAGGAATCGTTATGCCGCCTGCCGGTATGATTTTCTTCCAGACGGGATAAAATAATAATGGCTTATGGGCCTGTCCGGGACACGGCATGTAACCCGGGCTCCGGGTCCTTCCTTACGACAGGGAAGGACGGAATGCGGAATGTCTTTCGGAAAAACCTGATGCAAACTAATGGTACGGCGTGCTGTTTTTGACTTTTATAAGGCCATATAGTATACTATATCTAAAGCCTATTCATGGGATGGCATAAAACGCATGCATGGGCGCTTTCATACATAGTATTGCGCCTGCTTCCCGCGTTTCGGGCATAGGCGGGCGGATGATGTATGAAAAAGGAGCTGTTGTTCTATGTTCGCAATAGGGGATAAGATTGTTTACCCTATGCATGGCGCGGGTATCATTGAGGCCATCGAAGAGAAGGAGATCCTTGGGGAACGAAAACAGTATTATGTCATGCGAATACCCGTGGGAGACATGAAGGTCATGATACCCATCAACAACGCAAGCTGTATCGGAATCAGGGGCATCATCAACCGGAAAGATGCCGATGCGGTGTTCAAATCTCTGGAAAGCAAGTCACATGAAGAAAATACCAACTGGAACAAACGATACCGTGAAAACATGAATAAAATCAAAAGCGGAAATGTTTTCGAAGTGGCCGATGTTGTCAAGAGCCTTATGGTGAGGGAACGGACAAAGGGCCTTTCCACAGGGGAAAGGAAAATGCTTAACAGCGCCAAGCAGATACTCATCAGCGAATTGGTGCTGGCGAAAAACATGAGCCCGACGGATGTGGAGGCGCTAATCAATACCCGGATTTCCACCTGATTCATCAAAAACCGGAACGGCTGTATCAGCAGCTTAAAACATGACTCCGATAATACGCTTTTCTGGGGAGTTTGCATGCTGGACAAGATTATAAAATGCGCGTTCGGGCTAACCGGCGCACTCACGGGCATGACGCTCGTCCGATTTCTCTTCATACAAAACGGCATGACCGAATACCTTACCTCGGTATCGGGCATCGGTATTATTGTGTTTGTATCCCTTGCGTGTGGTACTATTCTCTATGTTATCGGCAACAAGATCATTCGCATCACCGTTGCGGCGGTGGATCGCCTGGAGCATACGCTGCAGAACCTTACGCTGTATGAACTCCTGATCGGCGCGGGAGGCCTGATCGTCGGGCTGATCATCGCCAATCTCATTTCAATTCCCATTTTTAAAATTGATGTCATCGGGGTCCCCTTATCCATCATGATCAATATTTTCTTCGGAATATGCGGCGTTTATTTTGCGTTGCTCAAAAGGGGCGACAGCACCTTCCCGTTTTCGCTTAAGGGAGACGGCGCGGAACGGTCAGGGATCAAAATACTTGACACCAGCGCCATCATCGACGGCCGTATCCTGGATATCAGCCGTACCGGTTTTCTGGAAGGCGAGATCGTGGTTCCCGGGTTTGTCCTGGAGGAGCTCCGCCACCTGGCCGATTCCCATGATGACATTGTCCGGGCAAAAGGCAGGCGCGGCCTGGATGTTCTGAACATCATGAAATCCGATCAGAAGTTTTCCATCCGGATTGGCAAGGAGAACAGGGATCCCCATCTTGAAGTGGACGAGCAGCTCTTGAACCGGGCCAGAGAGTTAAAGGCCAAGATAATCACCAACGATTTCAACCTGGGCAAGGTGGCCCGCCTGAAGGGGATTCCCGTTTTGAACATCAATGATTTGGCCAATGCGCTGAAACCTCTGGCCGTATACGGCGAGGAGATGACCATCCGCGTGGTCAAAGAGGGCAAGGAAAACGGACAGGGGATTGGTTATCTGGAAGACGGTACCATGGTGGTTGTGGAGGGTGGCAACAAGTTCAGGAACCAGCTCATAGACGTGGTAGTGACCAGTGTCCTCCAGACCTCCGCCGGCCGGATGATCTTTGCCCGCTTCAAAACCGTGCATTTTCCCGTGGCCAAGATCAACTGATGATAAGAAGAGGGTTTTGCAAGGAAAGGATACATATGAACAGAAATAAAGACATAAGTAATAAAGGCGCTGTAAGCGCCATTATTGTTGCCGCCGGCAGGGGCAGCCGGGCCGGTTTGGGATACAACAAGGTGCTGGCTGAACTTGATGGAGTCCCTATGCTCGAAAGGACAGCCCGCGTTTTTATAGAAAGCGGGCTGATCCATCAGCTCATCCTGGTGATCGGACAGGATGATGAGGAGCAGGTGAAAGCGATTATCCAAAAGCTCCCATGGGATATCCAGTGGACCTATGGCGGTGATGAGCGGCAGGAATCGGTATATAACGGCCTTAAACTGCTTTCCGGCAAGACGGAAATCGTCCTCATCCATGACGCCGCCAGACCCTTTGTGGATGAAGCCATTATCAGAAGAAGCATAGAGGGCGCCAAAATTTACGGGGCTGCGTGTGTCGGCATACCGGTGAAAGATACCATCAAGCAGGTGGATCCGGAAGGTTATATCCGCCAAACCCCCGACCGGACGCTGCTGTGGAATGCCCAAACCCCACAGGCCTTCAGAAAGGAAATCATTCTCAGGGCCCACGAATATGCCAGGCAAAGCGGCATTAAGGGGACCGATGATGCCATGCTGGCTGAACACATCGGTGTGAGGGTGAAGATGGTTGAGGGCAGCAGCAGGAATATCAAGATCACCTCGAAGGAAGACCTTTTATGGGCTGAGGCCATTTTGAAGAGCCGGGAATGAGCGCCGGAAATGGCCTGAAAGGTAAGTGAGCCGTCCATTCCCCATGGGAAGCGGTTTTGCGGTGCCTGTTTATTATCATTCAGCCCCGAAGATTTGTTAAGCAATACGATTTTTGTGGCAGGATTGCCATAAAAATTTGTGTACTTGGACTAAAATCTGATATAATAGTACTTGCTTTAATCTCGTTAGGGCAACCCATGTTTTTTAGGCATTTTCAAAGCAAAACCATGCTGCTTGCGGACACACCTGTTTAGGGCAATCAATCGATCCGGGCAGGAGATGTCGAATCAGCTACCAAAAGGGGGAATGTGTATATGAAAGACTATAGTGCAGACAAAGTGCGCAATGTCTGCCTGCTGGGCCATGGAGGCGCGGGCAAGACAACGCTGGCCGAAGCCATGCTTTTCATTTCCGGCGGAACAGACAGGTTCGGCAGTGTTGTCGACGGAAACACGGTCATGGATTTCGACGCTGAGGAAATCAAGAGAAAAATCTCCATTTCAACCGCTTTGGCACCTGTTGAGTGGAAGGGCATGAAGATCAATATCATTGATACGCCCGGTTATTTTGACTTTGCCGGTGAAATGCTTGAAGGACTTGCGGTTGCAGATGGCGCAGCCATTCTGGTCGGTGCAAAGGACGGTTTGCAGGTAGGCACCGAAAAGGCATGGGAAGCCGTAGAGCAGAAAAAGCTGCCCAGGATGTTTGTCATCAGCAAGCTTGACGAAGAAAACTCAGACTTTTCCAAAGTCTTTGATCAGCTCAAGGATAAATTCGGAAAAAGCGTCATTGCGCTTCAGATACCTTTTGTTGAAAACGGGAAGGTGACAGGAATCATCAACGTTCCCAAGATGAAGATCGTCACCTTCAACGGCAAGGAGTACCAGGAAAAAGACGTTCCCGACAATCTGAAGGGCGAAGTGGAATCATACAAGGAAGGTATTTTCGAGGCCGTTGCGGAAACCAGCGAGGAATTGATGGAAAAATACTTCGCCGGTGAGCCTTTCACCGATGAAGAAGTCGCTCAGGGGATCAAGCTGGGTGTCAAGGCCGGAGAGATTACGCCCGTCCTGTGTACCACCGCCGTTCAGAAGCTGGGTGTCCGTCTCTTCCTCGATGCCGTGATGGACTATATCCCGGCTCATATTGAAAAAGAAACGGTTTCAGCCAGAAACAGCAATAACGAACCTGTTACCCTCAAGACCAGCGAGTCCGAGGCTCTGGCGGTCCAGGTCTTCAAAACCATTGTGGACCCGTTTGTAGGAAAGATCTCCTTCCTGAAGGTGATTGCAGGCACACTTTCCGCCGACACCACCGTATACAATCCCAAGAAGGACAAGACAGAAAAAATCGGCAGCCTGTTTGTCATGAAGGGCAAGCAGCAGTTGAATGTGAACAGGCTGGCCTGCGGTGACATCGGAGCGGTGGCAAAGCTGACCGTCACGGAGACCAATGATACCCTCTGCACCAAGGAGAAGCCGGTCATCCTCGAGGAGATCAAGTTCCCCGAGCCTATGCTGGGCATGGCTGTTTTGCCCAAGGCAAAGGGTGATGAAGAGAAGATCAGCAGCGGTCTGCAGCGCCTGCTGGAAGAAGATCCGACCTTCAAAATGGAATTGAATACCGAGACCAAGCAGACCTTGATCTATGGTCTCGGCGATCAGCACCTGGATGTGATCACCAGCAAGCTTAAGAATAAATTCAAGGTTGATGTTGATCTGGTTACGCCCAAGACGCCTTACCGCGAAACCATCCGAAAGAAGGTCAGGGTGGAAGGCAAACACAAGAAACAGAGCGGTGGCCATGGCCAGTTTGGCGTTGTTGTGATCGAGTTTGAACCCGGCGAGTCGGAGGATCTGATATTTGAAGAGAAGATCTTTGGCGGTGCCGTTCCCAAGCAGTACTTCCCGGCCGTTGAGAAAGGCCTCCGGGAAAGCATGCAGAAGGGTGTGCTGGCAGGTTACCCGGTGGTGAACCTGAAAGCAACCCTTGTGGATGGCAAATACCATGAAGTCGACTCCTCGGAAATGGCATTCAAGATCGCTGCCAGCCTTGCTTACAAGGAAGGCATGAAGCAGGCCAACCCGGTGCTGCTCGAACCCATCTGCCATGTTGAAGTGGTTGTTCCCGACAGCTATATGGGCGATATCATCGGCGACCTGAACAAGCGCCGCGGCCGCGTATTAGGCATGAATCCGTGCGGCCACGGGCTCCAGCAGGTGGTGGCCGAGGTGCCCCAGGCGGAGATGCTCCGTTACGCAACCGATTTGCGCTCCATCACCCAGGGCAGGGGCAGCTACACCATGAGGTTTGAGCGCTATGAGGAAGCGCCGCCCCATGTGGCTGAGAAGGTTATCGCCGAGGCGGCCAGGGAGAATGTGGATGAGGAATAATCACGGGATTGAGGATCCATACCCTGTTTATCCATAAGGTTGTCCTGAAGGTACCCCGCTGACGAAAGCGGGGTATCTTTGCCTAACGGTGGCGTATAGCGCGGATCCGCCAGGATGGAGGCTTAAGGTACCCCCGTACTTGCAAAGATCAATGGGATGCGTTATAATAGTCAGAGATAGTCAAATTGGTTTTAAGGGGTGATGGAATGGCAAGACTCAGTGATCTGATTGAAGATTTTATCAAATCCATGATCAACGATATGGACGGTGCCATTGAGATACAGCGGAACGAGCTTGCCAGTCGGTTTAATTGCGTACCCTCCCAGATAAATTATGTCATATCAACGCGGTTTACCAACGAGAAGGGTTACTATGTGGAGAGCAGGCGCGGGGGCGGCGGTTATATCAGCATCCGCAGGCTGAATACCAATTCTGCCGGCGATTACATCATGCATATTATTACATCGATAGGCGATAAGATTTCACAGCACACCTGTGAGGTTTTCATCAACAATTTTGTGGATTATAACGTCATCAGCAACAGGGAGGCCATGCTCATGAAGGCCGCCACTTCGGACAAGGCCCTGATGGAGGTCCCGATGGATAAAAGAGACGACGTCCGGGCTATGATATTGAAGAATATGCTCACGAGTCTGACGGTGATATAGGGTTCTGTATCACTGGCGTGTCGTTTAGAAGGGAATGGTGGTTATGCCGATTTGTCAGGTTTGCAAAAAAAGAGAAGCAACGGTTTTCCTGACACAGATCATCAATGGCAAGAAAACCGACTTGTACATGTGCCGCCAGTGTGCCGGAGAAGGATACAAGATTGACCTGAACACGCTGATATCAGGCCTTTTAGGCCTCAGCTGGGGGAACGAGGAGATAGGACCCGCCACCCAGGTCGCCTGCGACCGCTGCGGTATGACAGTGGAGGAATTCAACCGGACGGGCAAGATGGGATGCAGCCATTGTTACGATGTTTTCCGCGAGCCCATGATGGTTCTGTTGAAACGCATCCAGGGAAATACAAGGCACCAGGGAAAGGTTCCCGAAAGCTATGCGGCAGCCCACGCTGCCGAGCTGGAGGTCGAAAAGCTGCAGCAGGAGCTTAAGGAATGCATAAGAGTGGAAAACTATGAAAGGGCCGCTGAGATCAGGGACAGAATCCGCCAGTTGCAATCCGGAAGGGGTGGACGGTAAATGAAGCGGTGGTATATTGACAAAGGGCCTGATTCCGATGTGGTGGTGAGCACCAGGGTCCGGCTGGCGCGCAATTTTGAGGAATACCCATTCCCTTCCAGGTGCAGCCGGGAACAGCAGCGGGAGATCATCCAAAAGACCGTGGATGCCCTGACAGGGGATGACGCGGAATTCAGAAGAGGCTTCTCGGTGATAGATTTTAAAAATATGGATCTGAACGAGCGGCTGGTCTATGTGGAAAAGCGTCTGGTCAGCAAGGAACTGGCCGCCTCGGATCAGGAAGTGGGGCTGATCCTGAGCAATGACGAGCAGATCAGCATCATGATCAACGAGGAGGATCATTTACGGATACAGTGCCTGGCTGCGGGCATGCAGCTGGAAAAGGCTTCTGAGATTTGCAATTATATCGACAACGTCTTGTCGCAGAAGATCAACTTCGCTTTTGACGACACCTTTGGGTATTTAACCAGTTGCCCGACCAATATCGGTACGGCCATCCGGGCATCCCTGATGCTGCATCTTCCGGCTCTGACCATGACGGGATATATCAATACCCTGTTGGAAAACTGCGGCAAGCTGGGCCTGTCGGTGAGAGGTCTGTATGGGGAGAATACGGAGGCTCGAGGGTGCCTGTATCAGTTGTCCAACCAGATCACCCTGGGCAAGAGCGAACAGGACATCGTGATGAGCATGAAAACCATCGCCTACCAGGTTACCGAACAGGAGCGGCTATTGCGCAAGGAAATGATGCAACGAAACGGCCTGCAGATGGAAGACAAGATCATGCGTTCCTACGGTGTCCTCAGGTACGCCCGCACGTTGAGTTCCGACGAAGCCATGGAGAGACTGTCGGATGTCCGGTTTGGCATCTTTGCCGGTTTGATCACTGGCCTGGATGAGACCGATGTGAACGAAATGATGCTGCAGATTCAGCCGGGCAGCCTCCAGAAGTATGCCGGGAGAACCTTGCGTTCCGATGAAATGGAAGCTGTTCGGGCAAGCTATATCAGAAGCCATATCGAGGCCAGAGAAAAAGGTTTGAGCGATTGATACGAAGAGGTGAAACCATGATTTTCGGTAAATACACAAAGAAAGCGGAAACTGCGCTTATGCTGGCAAGGGAATGCGCCCTGTCGCTTGGCCATTCCTATGTGGGAACCGAGCATGTTCTGTGGGGGCTGGCCAAGGAAGGGACCGGTATAGCCGCAAGCGTGCTGAGTCTCAATAATGTGACCCCCGAGGGTATCGGCCAGAAGATTCTGGAGCTCATCGGCCGGGGCGACGGTTCCACCGGTCCGCTGACCTACACGCCAAGGACCAAGAGGGTGCTGGAACTTAGCTATGCCGAAGCCAGAAGGATGGGCCAGAACTTCATCGGCACCGAGCATATCCTCATAGGGATCATGCGCGAGGGAGAAAGCGTGGCCGTCAGGATTCTCAATGAGCTGGGAGTGGATATCCGGAAACTTTATGAAAGCATCATCTCCATGCTGACCGAGGATACCCCCGCGGCGGTCAACGCCAACAGGCCGAAGGCTGTGGATGTGGAAACACCCACCCTGGATCAGTTTGGAAGGGACCTCACCGTCCTTGCCAGGGAAGGGAAAGTGGATCCGGTCATCGGCAGGGACAAGGAGATTGAAAGGGTCATCCAGATCTTAAGCCGCAGGACCAAGAACAACCCCTGCCTCATCGGCGAGCCCGGCGTGGGTAAAACGGCCATTTGCGAAGGCCTTGCCCAAAAGATTGTTGAGGGCAATGTGCCGGAAACATTGAAAAACAAGCGTGTTGTGACCCTGGATCTTTCCTCCATGGTGGCCGGCGCAAAATACCGGGGCGAATTTGAGGATCGGCTGAAGAAATCCATCGAGGAGATCCGCAATGCAGGAAACGTGATCCTGTTCATCGACGAGTTGCATACCATTGTGGGGGCCGGCGCGGCAGAAGGGGCCATCGATGCCGCCAATATCCTGAAACCCCTTCTGGCACGGGGAGAGATCCAAATTATCGGCGCCACCACGCTGGATGAATACCGTAAGCACATAGAGAAGGATGCGGCCCTGGAAAGAAGGTTCCAGCCCATCACCGTCGGAGAGCCCACCGAGGAGGAAGCCATCGAAATCCTCAAGGGTATCCGCGACAAGTATGAGGCCCACCATTCGGTGAAGATAACCGACAAGGCCATTGAGGCGGCCGTTAAATTGTCCGCTCGGTACATCAGCGATCGCTTCCTGCCGGACAAGGCCATCGATCTGATCGACGAAGCTGCGTCCAAGGTAAGGCTCCGCTCCTTTACCGCCCCGCCTGAGCTCAAGGAACTGGAAAGGAAGATGGAAGAGGTCCACCAGATGAAAGAGGACGCCATCATCAGCCAGGAATTTGAGAAAGCGGCAGCTTTGAGGGATGAGGAAAACAAGCTGAAGGAAGAGCTCAATTCCCGCATGGAGGCCTGGAAGATGCAGAACCAGCGGAATACCCAGGTGGTGACCGAGGACGAGATCGCCGAAATCATCGGGTCCTGGACCGGAATCCCGGTGTCCAGGCTTGCCCAGGAAGAGAGCGAAAGGTTGAAGAACCTGGAAAGCGTTCTCCACCAGCGGGTGATCGGGCAGGAGGAAGCCGTCCGTGCGGTGGCCAGGGCTATCAGAAGGGGCCGCGTGGGGCTGAAGGATCCCAAGAGGCCCGTGGGCTCCTTTATCTTCTGTGGGCCCACCGGAGTAGGTAAGACCGAGCTGTCCAAGGCTTTGGCAGAAGCCTTGTTCGGTGACGAAAACCAGATGATACGCATCGACATGTCCGAGTACATGGAAAAGCACAGCGTTTCGCGCCTGGTCGGTTCGCCGCCGGGTTACGTGGGCTATGACGAGGGTGGCCAGCTCACTGAAAAAGTGAGAAGAAAACCCTATACGGTTGTCCTTTTTGATGAAATAGAGAAGGCTCACCCCGATGTTTTCAACATGCTCCTGCAGATCCTTGACGACGGCCGGCTCACCGATTCGACCGGCAGGACTGTCGACTTCAAGAACACGGTCATCATCATGACGTCCAATGTGGGCGCCAGGGATATTGTGGAGCCCAAAAAGGTGGGCTTCGGCGCCGCAGAGGAGAACGCCGCCAAGGACTATGAGGACATGAAGAAGAATGTGATGGGCGAGCTCAAGAAAACCTTCCGCCCGGAGTTTTTGAACCGCGTGGACGAGATCATCGTCTTCCATCCGCTGAATCGCGATGAAATCAAGCGCATTGCCCAATTGATGCTGGATGAGGTTGCCAAGCGGATGAAGGGCAGGAATATCACTGTCACCTATACCGAAGCGGCCAAGGATTATATTGCGGAAAAAGGCTATGACAAGACCTACGGTGCCCGCCCGCTCAAGAGGACTATCCAGGAACTGGTGGAAGATAAACTGGCAGAGGAAATTCTTGACGGCAAGGTCAAGGAGGGCGACACGGTGAACCTGGATTTTGAGAACGGCCAGTTGGTCTTCAGGCTTCCTGGGGCGGCACCGGCAATCTGAAGCCATCCTTAAGGCGTTGTTTGAAAGTAAAGGACGGTTTCCGCTGTTTACGGCAACAGCGGGAGCCGTCTTTTATTATGTACATGTCATTGCGAGCGGCGTGTCAGCGCAGCGGTAATCCGGCGGGCAATGGCATAGGATAGGACGGAGGTGGTGGTTGATGTACAAGCCCAAATACCAGGAAGAATATGAGAAGGAGTTGGATCGGGAATACGCCCGGGCAGCCGCCAGGGATGCCATGGAAGCAGAGAAAAACAGAAAGAAGCAGGAAAAGCAGACAAAACTGGCCCTCATCCAGACGGTTGCGTTTGGGATCTGCCTGCTTATTGGCTATCTTGTGATGAGGAGTTTCTTGCGGTAATGGACTGCCATGAAAAATGGAACGGCAGATGAAATCGAGAGAGAATAACAGAAAAAAAGAGATATTGAGCGAGCAAGAGAGAGATATATGAAATTTAACGGGTGTTGTTCTTGACAAGCTGGAACTGCCTGTATAAAATATAAAACGCCGCCTGTTGCGGCGGTTTTTTTGCGTAAATAACCGGGCAGATCCCCTGGTCGTTTTCATCGAAACAAGCGGGATATCCCGAAAACATATGGATAGGGAGGGTAACTCATGAAGACATTTATGGCAAAACCGGGAGAGGTCGAGAAGAAATGGTATGTTGTCGATGTCCAGGGAAAGGTTCTCGGCCGTGCCGCCAGCGAGGTTGCAAAGATTCTTCGCGGAAAGCATAAGCCGCAGTATACACCCCATGTTGATACAGGCGATTATGTCATCGTCATCAACGCCGACAAAGTGGTTCTGACAGGAAAGAAGCTGGACCAGAAGGTTTACAGGCGCCACACCGGCTGGATCGGACATCTTAAGGAGATCAAGTACAGACGTTTCCTGGAAACAAGGCCTGAACGCGTATTTGAGCTGGCAGTCAAGAGAATGCTTCCCAGCAACAGCCTGGGGCGTAAAATGTTCAAGAAACTCAAGGTTTATGCGGGAGACAAGCACGACCACCAGGCCCAAAAACCCGAAGTGCTTGAGCTCAACATATAATGGATGAGGGGAGGATTCTTTAATGGCTAAAGTACAGTATTACGGCACAGGCAGAAGAAAGAAGTCCGTTGCCAGGGTCAGGCTTGTTCCGGGCAATGGTAATTTCACCATAAATGACAGAAGTATTGATGATTATTTCGGACTGGAAACCCTTAAGGTGATCTGCAACCAGCCCCTGGTTCTGACCGAAACCGTCGGCAAGTTCGATGTGCTGGTTAACGTTAAGGGCGGAGGATTCACCGGACAGGCCGGCGCAATCCGCCATGGAATTGCCAGGGCCCTGCTCAAGGTGGACGAGGCTTTCAGACCGACGCTCAAGAAGGCCGGGTTCCTGACCCGCGATCCGAGAATGAAGGAAAGAAAGAAGTACGGTCTGAAAAAAGCACGCCGCGCTCCCCAGTTCTCCAAGAGATAATGGACATACAATCAAGCAAAAAAGCCACGTTTCAGTGGCTTTTTTTGTTTGGGCTGTTTAGGTCATATGATGCATAAAGCAGTGCTGTGACGATACTTGTGTGATATCGTAATATATAGTGGACGATTGCATGACTGCCAGGACATATATTATTATGTCCATCCATGCGCTATTTTTTTGTCTTTTCCGCATACGGTATTTTAAGCGTTTTGCATGCAGCCGAAAAGAAACGCCGGAGGTATTTTGCCATGGAAGCCGTTACAGATTTTGAATGGATATGCGAAATCAAACCTGTGACTGATGAGCAGGGGCAAATCATTGAGCATTATCCTTCCGAAAAATACCGGAATCAAAGCGGGAAAAAGCTGCACAAGTATGGCCAAGGCCCGTTTTGCAGATTTCGCATTCCGGATACCCTGAACAAAAAAGGTGTTTATATCCTGCTGGTCAATCATGCAATTAAGTATGTGGGAGAGTGTGAGAACCTGAGCCAAAGATTTAATCTGGGCTATGGCCTGATATCCCCCAGGAACTGTTATGAAGGCGGCCAGCCAACGAACTGCAAGATTAATTCTTATATTCTTCAAGAGATAAAGAAAGGTTCAAAGGTCTGTTTGTTTTTCCGTGAAACGGAAGACAGGTTTAAGCTGGAGCGTGAATTGATTCAGAAGTATAAACCGGAATGGAATGCGGCTCCGGGAAAATACACCGGCTCTTCCGGAAGAAAACCTGCGGGAACATGCGGCAAGGAGGACAAACATATTGACGGTTCCAATAAATATCATCTCCTGGAGCAATATCTGGCTATGCAGAAGGATACCCGGATCGAATTGACCTTCTCTGAAATTGAGAAGATCATAGGGGATACGCTTCCGCCCTCGGCATACAAATATCGTGCCTGGTGGGCCAATGGAGGCCATAAACATTCGTCGGCATGGCGGCTTGCTGGTTGGCGGGTAGACGGGATAAAACCTGGCAAGGCAGTTGTGTTTATCAAGGGATGAGACTCTTCCAAATCTGACCGAAACACTTCTTTCAACAATCGCGGTGGAAATTGAGCTGCCAAGTGCCCATGATTTAGGTTTGCATGAAAAATGCCACCGTGGTATGGGAAACATTGCCTTTCTGTAGTATAATAGACCTTATCCATGAAACGCGCATCAGAAGCGGGTTTGATGGTAATTCAGAAAATTTTATGGCAAGGAAGTGAGTCTATGCATCTCAGGAAAATTGCAGCTATTTTGCTTGGCTTGTCCATGTTGCTGACGGGCTGTTCGACAGATACCGCGGCGGAGGTTGGTTCCAGAAAGGAAGCGTCTGCTGGGGTCCAGACCGGGGCCCTGGAGCAGGAATCAGCAGAACCCGTCACTGATGGCGTTTCCGACCAAAGCAACATATCAGAAAATGCGCATGAGACGCCAAGTTCGCCTGCAGCGGAAATCGCCGCGCAAGGGGACAAGGAAGAAGGCGGTGTGATTGAGTTTATTCCGATGGCCCAACTGCCGGATCTCAATATGGATCCCCAAACACCGTTTACCGTGAACGACATTTACTACACCAGCATTCTTACCCCGGTTTATCATGAGAACTTCAGGTTTCAGATCCGGGAGTTTACCAAGCGTCCTGCCAGACTGGTCATCGACATTGGCAATACGGGAAATACAAATCTTGTCATAACCGATGAAAATATGTACTACACCATTTTGGATGAAGAAGGCAATGAGGCTGCAGGTTCCAGGGTGCAGGGAGCCCCTGTCACCATTGCCCCCGGCGAGATTAAGCGTGTGGTTGTGACCGCCCAACACCCGGATGCGGGCCTTGTATTCATAGACTTCGGCGGCGAGTCCCACACCGTCGGTCATCCCTTCTATTTCCCCGTCCTGGATGATGCCGTGGATGTGAACGACACCACCCCATATTACAAGTACGGATACATCCTGGAAGATGAAAACGGCAATCCATACCGAATAGCCCAGCATTTCAAGCAGGTTATTGGTAACGGGAAAGCAAAGATGACAGCCTGTAACCTGATGATCCTGGAAAACGAGAAGATTGGCCCCATCGACAAGGGCGACGGTTTCCTTGCAGCGGTCAAGGTCAAGATAGCTAATACCTCCGATGAGGTCATGACCATCGACCAGCTGCTCGTCTCCGGGGGCGGGCTCACCGGCGTGGAATTCACTGAGGAGGATATGGCCCTTTTGGGTGACAGAGCCCTGCCTTATACCATCGAGCCTCAAACCATTGTGGAAGGATGGATTCCTTTCAGGGTCAGGGACGGACGGGATCCTTACGGCATCGTCTTCCGTACCAGCCATGGCGGTTTCGTTCTGGAAGCCATGCATAGTTACCCTGTTTACTATTAACCGAACGTCCGGCATGCCGTTCTCCCAAAGCCCATATATTTCTTGCGACAAGGACCATGCACACAGCCGGTGTACATGGTTCTAAACGTGTATGTGCATGTTTTGGTTGGAAGGGAAGATTCTTATAAACTGAACAACGGACATCAATTAAAAGGCCGCTTACCTTTCCCGGTAAGCGGCTTTCCAATATTCCAGGTTATCAGATGCGGTAGGGAAAAGGCTTTACGGGCTTCCATGGCAGGATGCGTTAAGCTCACGCAATTTCAAGGGTTTCGCCCGGGCCTATCTCATACGGCCTACCGTCGCATTCAAACCAGATCCTCCTTGCGCTTGGATTCCTGACGCGCGTGCCCTCCACACTGAACTGAAGCCGGTTGAAATCATCCACATAGTCGTATATCTCGATATTGGTGGCGTACCAGATATCCTCCCGGCCTTCCATGTATCGGGCGAATTCCTCTATGATATGCCAGTTGTTATTGGCTTCAAATTCATAGCTGTGTCCCCAAAGATAAAAGAGCCAGGGATCATGGCGGGGACTCTCTTCGGCAAACTTCTTCGCCAGTGGCATCAGTTCTCCGGAATCGTGGTGGCAGGTGGGTTTTAGCCTCAGCCAGTCCGTTGGCAGTTTGAAACTGAAGGAGGATTCCACCGTCCTGGCATAGACAATACCGCATGATCTGATGGTCTTAATGACGCCGTCGCTGTATGTGCCGTAGGGATAGGCCATGCCGCGGACAATGGTACCGAACTGCCTTTCCAGGTTCTTCCTGTCTTTGAGGATTTCCCTGGCCACCATGGCCGGCGGCAGTTGCTCGAGGAAGGGATGGGTCAAGGCATGAACGGCGATTTCATGCCCGGAATTCAGGAAGGTTTCGGTAACCTGCCTTTCTGTCATTCTGCGGTGGATCTGGCCTTTGGGATAGGCTGTACCTTCCGGGGCATACAGTCCGCTGTTGAGATTGAAAGTGCCCTTAAGCCCGTGCCTGTTCATGATTTCAACCAGGCACATGTCCTGCTCCACACCGTCGTCATAGCTTAGGGTAAGAGCTTTTGCTCTGCCATGAGGGAACCTGAGAAAAATGCAGGCCATCTGTTATTACCCCCTTCTTGCCAACTCTGTTATATCAATTGCTTTTTGAGCATGTCAAGCAAGAGCTGATAGAGCAATCATGTCCTTGCTATGGCTGAAAAAACCGGCAGAAATACTGCAACGTTGAAAGAATATATCCAGAAATTTAACATCTGATTGGACGATAAACACCGGATCCGACGGATGTATCCATTGGAAAATTCTTGGCCTGTAACCCCCTGTCTGTTATGTTTGAACCACAAGGGGGAATTTTACCTGCTCTATCCCATGGCATACACCCTCATCTTCAGCGCATTATGGTTCCTTTACTTCTCAAAATCGAAACGGTTCAAAAAACAGTCCATGGAAGCCTGAGAGAGGAGACCCGGGGCTTTTCATTCAGGCATAAGACCAAAGTTTTCATCATTACAGCACATGGCAGGTATCCCATGTGCTTTTGATCTGTTGATTTCCGTACATATGTTCGATATAATGGGTATGGTTTATGGAAGGACTGAACGGATGCATAATAAACCTGAAGCGATATAAAAGGAAGAAAACGTCATGGAAAACTGCATCAGAATTAAAGGTGCCTGCGAGCATAATCTGAAGAACATCGACCTGGAAATACCCCGGGACAAGCTGGTCGTGATCACCGGTCTCAGCGGTTCGGGAAAATCGTCCCTGGCCTTCGATACCATCTACGCGGAAGGCCAGAGGCGTTATATGGAGTCCCTTTCGTCTTACGCACGTCAGTTCCTGGGACTGATGGAAAAACCGGACGTAGAGTCCATTGAAGGCTTGTCGCCGGCCATCTCCATCGATCAGAAGACCACATCCAGGAATCCCCGCTCAACGGTAGGAACGGTAACCGAGATCTACGATTATTTCAGGCTGCTGTTTGCAAGAATAGGCATACCCCACTGTCCGGAATGCGGCAAGGAAATCAAAAAGCAGACCGTGGACCAGATGGTGGATGAAACGATGAGCCTTCCCGAAGGCACACGAATACAGATTCTGGCGCCGGTTGTAAGGGGAAGGAAAGGAGCCCATGCAAAGGTATTTGAACAGGCCAAGCGCAGCGGCTATGCCAGGGTCAGGGTCGACGGAAGCATATATGAGCTGACCGAAGAAATCACACTGGATAAGAACCTGAAGCATAACATAGAGATTATTGTGGACCGCCTGGTTGTCAGGGAAGGGATTGAAAAGAGGCTTACAGATTCCATCGAAACAGCGTTAAAGCTTGCTGAAGGCCTCATGATTGTGGATGTTATAGACGGGGAACCCAAGACATTCAGCCAGAATTTTGCATGCCCGGACTGCGGCATCAGCATAGAAGAGCTGGAGCCAAGGGTGTTTTCGTTCAACAATCCCTTCGGTGCCTGCCCGGAATGCCATGGTATTGGCATAAAGATGGAATTTGACGAGGATCTTCTTATACCCGACAAAGACTTAAGCCTTATAGGCGGAGCAATTGCCGCGCCAGGATGGCAGTCGGTGAAGGATAAGGGGAGCTTTTCAAGAAGCATTATGGAAGCCCTGGCCAGGGAATACGGTTTTGATTTAAACACCCCCTACAAGGACCTTCCCGAGAAGGCAAAGCATATATTTATCCATGGCACCGACGGAAAGCCGGTAAAGGTACACTACCAGAGCCAAAGGGGACATGGAGTTTATGATGTTGCTTTTGAAGGGCTCATAAAGAATATTGAAAGGCGTTACAGGGAGACAACCTCCGAAGCGGTGAAGCAGGAGTATGAGACATTCATGAGGTCCACCCCCTGCCGGCTATGCCAGGGAAAGAGGCTGAGAAAGGAGGCCCTTGCCGTAACCGTAGGCGGCAAGAACATAGCTGAGCTTACGGAGATGTCGGTAAGTGAACTGGCTAAGTTTATGGAGAATATTAAGCTCACCGACATGCAGATGAAGATAGGTGAGATGATTCTTAAGGAAATAAAGGCACGGCTTAGCTTTTTGATTAATGTGGGTCTGGATTATCTTACATTGGCCAGAGCCACAGGTACCCTGTCGGGCGGGGAGGCCCAAAGAATCCGCCTGGCCACGCAGATCGGATCGGGACTGGTCGGAGTGGCGTATATACTGGATGAGCCAAGCATCGGCCTTCACCAGCGGGATAACGGGAAGCTGATAAGAGCGCTGAAGGATTTAAAGGACCTGGGGAATACCCTCGTTGTTGTTGAGCACGATGAAGAAACCATGTATGCCGCGGACCATATCATAGACATTGGCCCGGGTGCCGGGGAGCACGGCGGGATGGTGGTGGCCGAGGGCAAGGTTGAAGACATTATTAAATGCAAGGAATCCATAACAGGAGCTTATTTAAGCGGAAGACTAAAGATTCCCGTACCAAAGAAACGGAAAAAGCCTTCCGGGTTTATCAGAATTATTGGAGCAGCGGAAAACAATCTGAAAAACATAGATGTAGAAATCCCGCTTGGGGTCATGACCTGCATAACGGGGGTATCGGGTTCGGGCAAAAGCTCGCTGATAAATGAAATCCTGTATAAGAGACTGGCAAGGGAACTGAACCGTGCCCATACAATTCCGGGAAAGCATGAGGATATCCTGGGAATGGAGCAGCTGGACAAGGTTATAAACATTGACCAGTCGCCTATCGGAAGGACACCAAGGTCAAATCCTGCCACCTATACGGGAGTATTTGACCTTATCAGGGATTTGTTCGCCGCCACCCAGGACGCCAAGATGAGGGGATACAGCAAAGGAAGATTCAGCTTTAATATCAAGGGAGGCCGATGCGAGGCCTGCAGCGGTGACGGCATTATAAAAATCGAGATGAACTTCCTTCCCGATATATATGTGCCCTGCGAGATATGCAACGGCAAGAGATATAACCGTGAGACCCTGGAGGTAAAATACAAGGGCAAGAGCATATATGACGTTTTGGACATGACTGTGGAGGAAGCTCTCAGGTTCTTTGAAAATGTGCCTTCAGTAAGAAGAAAGATTGAGACGTTGAACGATGTAGGATTATCTTATTTAAAGCTCGGGCATCCTTCCACCCTGCTTTCAGGAGGAGAAGCCCAGAGAATAAAACTTGCCACCGAACTGAGCAAACGAAGCACCGGACGGACGATATATATTCTGGATGAACCGACAACGGGGCTGCATTTTGCGGATGTCCACAAGCTGATTGACATATTGAGGAGATTCTGCGATTCCGGAAATACCGTTGTTGTTATCGAGCATAACTTGGACGTTATCAAAACCGCGGATTATATAATTGACATGGGCCCCGAGGGCGGAGACAGGGGCGGTACCGTTGTAGCATGTGGCACCCCTGAGGAAGTGGCAAGAAATGAAAAATCCTATACAGGCCAGTATCTTAAAAAATACCTGCATGACTGAGCCGGACTTATTCAGAAGGACATTGACGGATTTTAAGCCTAAATGTCCTTTTGAAATATATTGAAGAAATAACAGTAAGCAAAAGTTTTGAATAAAAGCAATTTCAGTTATAATTAATATAAAATAAATCCATCGGGAGATTTACATATGATTTCAAATTTTTTCGCTATGATATCCAGAATGAAATTTATAGAACGCTGGTCGCTTATGCGTAATTCCAGGCCTGAAAACTTAAGTGAGCATTCCCTGGAAGTGGCGATGATAG
>ENA-OWOZ01001231-OWOZ01001231.1-bioreactor-metagenome-genome-assembly--contig:-NODE-1231-length-24904-cov-6.861522_pt1 | contig 24904 bp, 29 predicted proteins | sample MGYA00238140_ERZ651804 | MGnify/ENA primary metagenome ERZ651804 (study PRJEB26910, sample SAMN07631232) | bioreactor metagenome | isolation source: Switchgrass digestor | place: USA: Dartmouth... | reverse complement strand
ATAAGGGCCTTCTATGGGCTCTGCTTCTTCAAAGGAATTTACAAACTTCTTAATATTAAACTTTTTCCTCGTCCTCCCTTCCAACTCTTCAATAAGAGCCAGTAGTTCCTTTTTATATAAAAGATGACTACAAGCAGCTTTCTTTCTTGGTAGATCAATTATTATTACGTCTTGTCCAATTTTTTTTAATATATCATAGAGCCTCCTGATGGAATCACAGCAGGCTGTAAGGACTAAGGTCCCTTTACTATCAGATAACCTGCCAGTGATTATTCCCCTTGATAAACTACATACATTTCTATGAACTAGTTCATCTGCCGAATCAAGATTTTCAAACATAGGGTTATAAAGGAATACTTCTTCATCAAAGGCCTTAAGGATCTCTACAGGTGTATATTTGCAAACATATAGGATCATATATTATCAACCCCTAACATTTCCAAAAAAGCCTGTAATTTTGTTGCCATTTGACCATCATTAACATTTTTCCTATCACAGCCATCTCCATCCAATATTAGGACTGGAAAACCTTCCTCCTTTAAAAGTTCACTTACTAAATGGACATTGCCTAGGGTATGTTTACAACCCCAATGGCAAAAATATACTACTCCATCAGCCTTAAGCTTTTTAGCCATTTTAATAAGGGCCCTTGCCCTATTTTCACCAACCCCATTGGCAATATTAAGTAAAAGCCTCTTTGCCATGGATTCATAAGGCTTGTTTTCATCCATTTCCACCAGGCAGTCAAAATTAATATCACAGGGCAAAAGCTGGCAGCCTTCATTAAAATTAAGCATACTTTTTATTGATTCCTGCCAAAAAGGCATGGTATGTACCCATAGTATTCTCTTTTCCCCCTTGGATTTTCTGGCAGATTTAGTATCTTCCAATAATAATTGAAAATATTTATCTGCTTCATCAGTTCCCAACAATATATGGCTAGGAAATATTTTAAACATTTCCATTGTAAGGGTAGATGATATATATTTATTTGGAAGCATATTTAAATGCTCCTTATACTTTCTTATGGAAGAATTGGAAGCATTTATTGTTTGTCTTAATCTATCCTCCTCCATCTTCCTTCCAACAAGATCTTCTATAATGGCAACCAGCTCCCTTAGCTGACCTGCCACATAGGTAATGGCATCTTCTGTATAGCTATTAGGTACATCCACCATATAATAAGGCACCTTATAATGGTCAGCAATGGTTCTAAAGGTAGTAGAATTAGCATCACAGGCCAAGGAAGTAGTGGCAACAAACTTAGGTGGTGGTATTACATTGGAAAGAATGGCACCTAATAAAACCTTATGATAGGAACAATAGGTTTGTGGAATACCAAAATCTTCAGCATACTCAATAAAGGCCTGTTCACAGCCAGCCCCATTTAAGAAGCAGGCCAAGCCTTCTGTAAACTGGGGCAGTATATCCATGGCATGGAGTATTTGGCAGGGAAAAAATATATTAACTATGGCTGAATTTTGAGGGTTATCTAGTGGGTCTATAATAGCCCTGTTGCTTATGTAAGAAACGTATTTTTGATGGGGCAAAAGCCCCCTATCAGGTATTATTTTAACTTTAATATAATTTAACTTATATCCAATCTTTAATAAATTAAGGGCCCTAGCAGGGGATGTATAAACTGAATTTCCCACTACTTGTCCAAACTTTTTTATTATACTCTTCACCTTCATACCCCTTTGTCAATATTTTACCAATATTATATCATAAATTATCTTTTACATAAATTTTACATTAACACCATAATAGATTTTACATATAAGGGTTAGACTTATATATGAAAATATGAGAGAAAGGGAGATTTAATTATGAAAAAAATAGGTATTTTACTTCTTGTTATAATGATTATGACTTTTCTTGCAGCCTGTGGAGGCAGTGACTCTAATGGATTTAATCCTTCAAGAACTATTAATGTAATAACAAGGGAAGACGGTTCAGGTACCAGAGGCGCTTTCACAGAAATAGTTGGAATTCTTGAAGAAGATGCAAATGGAAACGAAGTAGACAGGACATATATAGAGGCAATAGTACAAAACAGCACAGATGCAGTAATGACTACAGTAGCTGGTGACGAATACAGCATAGGATATATATCCCTGGGTTCCTTAAATGATAATGTAAAGGCTGTAAGTATTGAAGGAGTAGAGCCTACAGCAGAAAATATACAAAATGACTCCTATAAAATTGCAAGACCCTTTAATGTGGCCTATAAGGAAAGTTTAAGCCCGGTAGCACAGGATTTCTTAAACTTCATACTTTCAAATGAAGGACAAGAAATAATCCTAGGAGAAGGTTATGTTCAGGCAGTAACTGATCCACAGGCCTATGATGGCTCAACTGACCAAAATGGAAGTATAGTTGTAGCAGGTTCAACGTCTGTAACACCTGTTATGGAAAAATTAGCTGAAGCATATATGGAAATACATCCTGAAGTATCAATTGAAATTCAATCTACAGGTTCCTCAGCAGGTATGCAGGCTGCCATGGAAGGTACTGCTGATTTAGGCATGGCATCCAGAGAACTAAAAGACTCGGAATTAGCTGAATTAACAGCCCAGGCAATTGCAGTGGATGGCATAGTGGTAATAGTTAATAAAGAAAACCCAGTTAATGATCTAACATTAGAAGAAGTAAAGGGCATATTTGTTGGAGATATTACTGAATGGGATACTGTAATTGACTAATTTATAAATACTTCTCCTCTTAAACGCAAATACTAAAATAGCCTAGCAAATCTAGGCTATTTTAGATTTTACATAGATTTTACACAAGGCTCCTTTAAATTTTACATAAATATGTTAACTTCACATTGGATGAATTTAAGAGAAATGAAGGTGAAATATTATGAAATCTAAACACTTAGAAGGCTTTATGAAAGGTGTATTTTTAATTTCTGCTATTATGAGCATAATAGCCATAATCTTTATCTGTATATTCATATTTGCAGGTGGAATTCCTTTTATACAGGAATATGGATTAAAAAATTTCCTGTTAGGTACAGAATGGAAACCAAGTAATACACCGGCATCCTTTGGAATACTTCCTATGATACTGGGTTCTTTTTATGTAACCCTGGGTGCCATTATAATTGGCGTGCCCATAGGTGTTTTAACAGCCATATATCTGGCTAAATTTTGTAACAAAAAATTATATAAAGTATTAAAGCCTGGAATAAACTTAATGGCTGGCATCCCATCAATTGTATATGGATTTTTTGCTTTAATTGTTATTGTTCCAATAATAAGGGATATTTTTGGCGGAACCGGCATGAACATTCTAACAGCATCAATACTGCTTGGAATAATGATACTTCCCACAATTATAAGCATGTCTGAAGCTGCCTTAAGGGCTGTACCAGACAGCTATTATGAAGGAAGTATTGCCCTGGGTGCCAGCCATGAAAAGGCAATTATGTCTGTTGTAGTTCCTGCTGCAGGATCAGGTATATTATCAAGTATAATACTGGGAATTGGCCGGGCTATAGGTGAAACTATGGCTGTAATTTTAGTTGCTGGTAACCAAGCTAGAATCCCTCAAGGGCTAACAAAGGGAGTAAGAACCCTTACTACCAACATAGTAATTGAAATGGCCTATGCTGCAGATCAGCACAGAGAAGCATTAATTGCAACGGCTGCCGTATTATTTATATTTATATTAATTATCAATGGAAGCTTTTTAATTGTAAAGAGGAGGAGTAAAAATTGAGTAAGGCCATAAGATTTATAGTTAAACTGTCTGCACTTATAACCTTTGGCGTTTTATTCTTCATAATTGGATATATATTAGTTAGGGGTATACCCAATTTAAGGCCATCCTTATTCCAATTAGAATATACAACAGAAAATGTATCTCTTTTCCCAGCCCTGATAACTACCCTTATGCTTGTAGGACTAGCCCTTTTAATTGCTACACCAATAGGTATATTTACAGGCTTTTATCTGGTAGAGTATGCTAAAAAGGGAAGTAGATTAGTTGAAACTATAAGGATAGCTACTGAAACCCTATCAGGTATTCCCTCTATAGTATATGGATTGTTTGGTATGTTGTTTTTTGTAATCTATTTAAATTTTCAGTATTCCCTATTGGCAGGTGCTTTTACGGTGGCCATCATGGTACTTCCTTTAATTATACGTGCTACGGAAGAAGCCCTTATGTCTGTAAATGATTCCCTCAGGGAAGCAAGCTTTGGCCTGGGAGCAGGAAAGCTAAGAACTATTTTTAAAATAGTACTTCCTGTAGCCATGCCAGGCATACTATCTGGAATAATACTATCTGTAGGCCGTATTATCGGAGAAACTGCAGCCCTAATGTTTACACTGGGAACTGCTACTAAAATACCGGAAGGGCTCTTTTCCTCAGGACGAACCTTAGCCCTTCACATGTATGTACTGTCTACAGAAGGATTCCATGTAAATGAATCCTACGCAACAGGAGTAATACTTTTGCTAATAGTACTAATTATAAATGGGCTATCTACATTTTTAACTACTAAATTAACAAAGGGGAATGAAAATGAGTAAGTTTATTATAAAAAATATGAATTTGTACTACGGTGATTTTCACGCCTTAAAAAATATAAATATAAATATTGAAAAAAATGAAATAACAGCCTTAATAGGGCCTTCAGGCTGTGGTAAATCCACCCTGTTAAAAAGCCTTAACCGTATGAATGACTTAATAGAGGAATGCAGAATTGAAGGGGACATATTACTTGATGGAAAGGATATATACAAGGATAATATAGATGTTAATGTACTAAGGAAGAGGGTTGGCATGGTATTCCAAAGACCCAATCCTTTCCCTATGAGCATATATGATAATATTGCCTATGGTCCAAGGACCCATGGCATAAAGAGCAAATCCAAACTGGATGAAATAGTTGAAAAAAGCTTAAGGCAGGCTGCCATATGGGATGAAGTAAAGAATAAATTAAAGCAAAATGCCTTAAGGATATCTGGAGGCCAGCAGCAAAGAATATGTATAGCCAGAGCACTAGCTGTAGAACCAGAAGTACTGCTTATGGATGAACCTACTTCAGCCCTTGACCCTATTTCTACTTCAAAGATAGAAGACTTGATTCAAGAACTTAAGAAGGATTATACTATAGTTATAGTAACCCACAATATGCAACAGGCAGCCAGGGTGTCGGATAAGACGGCTTTCCTTTTAAGTGGTGAATTAATTGAATTTGGGAAAACTGAAGATATATTTACAGTACCAAAGGATAAGCGAACAGAAGATTATATAACCGGTAGATTTGGTTAATATCAGGGGGGATAAATTTATGAGAAGCAGATTTGAAAAAGAATTAAAATATTTAAATGATGAGCTTATTGAAATGGGCAACCTAATTGAAAGCTCCATTAATGCAGCCGTAGCAGCTTTAAAAGAGCAGGATATAGAACTGGCCAAGAGAATTATAGAAAAGGACAATGAAATAGACCAAAAAGAAAAGGACATTGAAGAAAGATGCTTAAAGCTAGTTTTACGACAACAGCCTGTTGCTGGAGATTTACGGCTTATTTCGGCTGCCCTAAAAATGATTACAGATATGGAAAGGATAGGAGACCAGGCAGCAGATATTTGTGAAATAATAATTAGGCTTGCTGATACTGCCTATATAAAGGATATTGTTCACATACCTCAAATGGCTGATGTAGCAATTAAAATGGTAAAAATCAGCATAGATTCCTTTGTAAAAAGGGACACAGAACTGGTCAAGGTAGTAATTAAGCTAGACGATGAAGTAGATGAGCTATTTAATATTGTTAAGAATGAACTTATAGATATAGTAAGAAAGGATTTGGAACATAAGGAACAGGTAATAGACTTTTTAATGATAGCAAAATACTTTGAAAGAATAGGAGATCATGCTCAAAATATTGCTGAATGGGTTTATTATGCCATTGTAGGGGAGCATTATGTATATTAGGAGTTGATTAGATGCCTCTAATTTATATTATTGAAGATGATGAGGATATTAGGGAATTAGTCCTGTATGCCTTAAAAAGCAATGGTTTTGAAGCAAAAGGATTTGAAAGTGGAAGGGATTTATTCCAAAACCCTCTTCCTGATTTAATACTATTAGATATAATGCTGCCAGGGGACGATGGATATACAATTTTGAATAAGCTTAAGCAAAACTCCAGAACCAAGGATATACCAGTTATAATGCTTACTGCCAAGACAAGTGAACTAGATAAGGTTAAAAGTCTGGATGCAGGAGCTGATGATTATGTGGAAAAGCCCTTTGGGATTATGGAGTTAATATCTAGAATTAAAGCAGTACTCAGGCGCAGTAAAAAAAATGAAAGCAGGGTAGAATCCTTTAAGGATATAGTTGTAGATTATGACAGGTATCTTGTTACTGTAAAGGAAAAGGAAGTAAAGCTTACCCACAAGGAGTTTGAACTTCTATATTATCTTGTTAAAAATCAGGGACTGGTACTGTCTAGGGAAAAGATAATGAATGAGGTATGGGGTTTTGAATTTGAAGGGGAAACTAGAACAATAGATGTGCATATAAGAACCTTAAGGCTTAAGTTAGGTGATGCTGGGAAATATATACACACCATCAGAAATGTTGGTTACAAACTGGGGGATTAGAGATGGAAAAGAAAATATATTTTAATTTAGCAATAGTTGCCACCTTTACTGCCATTATCACTTCTGTTGTTATTTCCTTCTTGTTCTACGATATATATAGCAACGATTTAACAGATATAGGCTCTAAGCTCTTGTCTATTCTACCTGCCACCATAGGGATTTTAGTTTTCATATTAATTGGCCTTTTCCTGGTAGCCCACATTCTTACAGCAAAAATTATAGAACCTATATCTATGGCTGCTAAAAATATTGAAAGTATTATGACAGGAAAGAAAGTTGACGACTATGAAGTATATGATGAACTGAAGCCCTTTATCAAAACCATAGAAAAACAAAAGGAAGAAATAGAAGATTATATATACCAGCTAAAGGAAGCAGAAAAGTTCAGAAGGGATTTTACTGCCAATGTAAGCCATGAATTAAAAACTCCCCTTACTTCAATAAATGGATATGCTGAAATGATTGCCACTGGCCAAGTGGACAAGGAAAACACGGTAAAATTTGCCAAAATCATTCTTAAGGAAGGAAATAGGCTTTTAGACCTAATAGATTCAATAATTAATCTTTCAAGGATAGAAAGTGAAACTGAAGGTAAAAAAATGGAAAGTATAAATATCCATGATATGGCAAGGGAAATAGTTTCCCAATTGGAAATAAGAGCAAAAAACAAAGATATTAGCCTTAATTTTAATAGTGAAAGTATAACTATAATGGGAAACAAGAGAATGATTAAGGACCTGCTATACAATTTAATAGATAATGCTATAAAATACAATAAGCCCAAGGGAAGTGTAAATGTCTTTCTAAATGAAAAAAATGGTTTTTGTATTCTGACTGTTGAAGATACAGGCATAGGAATCCCGGAAGATGAACAGGAAAAGGTATTTGAACGCTTTTATATGGTAGATAAAAGCAGATCCAAAAAATTAGGCGGATCAGGCCTGGGCCTGTCCATAGTAAAGCATATAGTAAGGTATCACAATGGCAGTGTTTCCCTGTCAAGTAAAGTGGGGGAAGGCACTAAAATAGTAGTAAATTTACCCATAAAAAATTCCCTCAAATGAGGGAATTTTTTATGCTTAAGCTTCTTTCAATGCTTCTTTCAGTACTTCTGCCAATCTCTTGACGCCTTCCACTATTCTATCTTCCTGCATATTTGAATAATTCACTCTAAAGGTATTTTCATGTCCTCCGTTGGGGAAGAAAGAACCTCCTGGAACAAAGGCTACATTCTTTTCCAATGCTTTCATGGCCAGCTCTCTGGCATTTATATGCTCTGGAAGAACCACCCAAGTGAATAGTCCGCCATCTGGATTGGTTACCTTTATTCCTTCAGGAAATTCCTCTTTTATTGTGTTCAGCATTAAATCCTTTCTTCTCTTGTATACTTTCTTTATCTTCTCAATATGAGCCTCTATGTCATAATCCTCAAGGAATTTATACACTGCTATCTGGTCAAGAGTACTTGACTGTAAGTCTGCACCCTGCTTAATAAGTACAAACTTATGTAATACTTCCTTATCAGCAGCTATCCAGCCCAGCCTAACCCCTGGGGAGAATACTTTTGAAAAGGTACCCAAAAAAATTACTCTTCCTTCAGTATCATAATGCTTAATGGCAGGATATATTTCTCCTTCAAATCTCAGCTCTCCATAAGGATTATCCTCTACAATTGCTACATTGTACTTGTTTGCCAACTGAACCAATCCTTTTCTTCTTTCAATGCTCATGGTTCTTCCTGATGGGTTTTGAAAATCCGGATTTACATATATGAATTTTACATTTTCATTTTCTTTTAGAGCTCTTTCCAAATCCTCAATTATCATTCCATCATCGTCTGTTTCTATTTCCACAAATCTAGGCTCATATGCCTTGAAAGCGTTTATGGCTCCCAAATACGTTGGGCTTTCGCACAGAATTACATCGCCTGGGTCAATAAATGCTTTTGCCATAAAATCCAATCCCTGTTGAGAACCACTTGTAATAAGTATATTATCAGTAGTCAGATTATTTACCTTAACCTTAGCCATTCTATCCAATATCTTAACTCTCAATGGTTCAAATCCCTCTGTAGGACCATATTGAAGTGCAACTCTTCCGTATTCTTCCATTACCTTAGCCAAAGTCTTCTTCATTTCTTCTACAGGAAATAATTCAGGTGCAGGCAATCCTCCGGCAAAAGAGATAACTTCAGGTTTTTGAGTGAGCTTCAGCATTTCTCTTATTTCAGATGCCTTTATATTGTCCATTCTTTTTGAAAAGCTTAAGGACATGTATAACACCTCCCAAGTATTATAAAAACGTTTTCCTTACTTATAACAACCCTTTAAATAATTCCTCCATTTATAGTTTACTATTAAATTGTAAAATTGTCTAATATTTAAATACAATTTATAAAAAATATTTTCTGGCCTGGTTTTTTGCCAGAAAATATTAACCTTCATTATCCTTATTATCCTTGCCCTTGTAATGGACAATGCTAATCCATTTATCATCTACTAAAATCTTTCTTACCCTTTTTTCAAATTCAATTCTGGGAATCATAATCTGCCTGCCACATCCAAGGCATTTTAACTTGATATCTACTCCGGTTCTGGTTATCTCCCATTTGTTTTCTCCGCAAGGATGGGGTTTTTTTAACGTGACTATGTCATTTAAGTCATATTTTAACATAATGCTGCCCTCCTAAGACTTTCCATTGTATACTACAATCTTAGAATATGGTATTTCAATGCCTTCCTCATCAAAAGCCTCTTTAACGGCTTTTCTAATCTGCCTTTCCAATGCCCATTGTTCCATAGGTTTTGTCTTTGCAACTATTGTAATATCAACACCTGAATCTCCCAATGAGGTAACTCCCAATACAGAAGGCCCTTCTATTATGCTGTCATTTGCTTTTTTGATTTTATCCAGTACCTCTTCAATTACTTTAATTGCCTTATCAATATCCTCTTCATAAGCTATTCTGACAACTACAGAGGACCTCATGGGCCCTCTGCCCATATTTGTTACTACAGTTATTTGACCGTTGGGAATAATATGGAGCTCCCCTGAAAAATCCTTAAGCTTTGTTACACGTACTCCCACTTCTTCCACTATGCCTGTATAATCTCCTATTGTAACATAATCTCCCACTGAATACTGGTCTTCAAACAGTATAAAGAAGCCGGTAATAATATCCTTAACAAGGGATTGGGCACCAAAGCTTATGGCCAACCCCCCAATGCCTGCTGTGGCTAATATTGATGAAGTATTGACTCCAAATATATCCAGTATTATAACTATGGCTATAAAGTAAAGGATATACTTCAATATGTTCCTAAATACTGCCATCAGGGTTTTTATCTTTCTTTCTTCCTTAATGGACATGGTTTTTACTCTTTTGGCTATCGTCCTATCAATAAGAGCGTTTAATATCTTCAATACAATTTTAACCACTATTAACAGTATGATAACCTTAATGGCTTTTCCAAATATATTCAGTTCTCCATATTCTGTTGTAAAAAAATCATGTATATATAGGCTATTCATCCAAACACCTTCCTATTGGAGCCTTTGTGCCCTGCTTCCACCGCTGTCCTTTGAAATCTTAAATATCCCTTCTGTAATCAAATTGTTCTTTTCAATTATATACTTTATGCTGTTAAGGTCATCCAGGTTAAACATAATAGCCAGTCCACAGCTGTGACTAATCTCTCTTGGAGTAGGTATGGTCCTGTACTGTATTTTCTCATTTCTAAAAACGGAATCTGCCTGTATGGCATAATGGGTGGACTTAAATGTAATGACTCCAAACTGTGTTTCTTTCATTATATCATACACTCCTATCCTATGTTAACAGTATTTGTTGCATTTCTAATCCTATCATATATTGTATACATATTTGTTATCTGCCCAACCTGTAGTTTTTCCTTAAGTTTATAATAATCCAAGCAGGTACCGCATGAGAGTATTTCTACACCTTCAGACTCCAGTTTCCTCAAATCCTCAATTACTTCTGAACCTTCACAGGTTAAATATACCCCGCTGTTGAAAAACAGCATTGACTTTGGATAAGGCTTGGATTCAGCTACAGTATAAATAAAGGATTTAATAAGTATCCTTCCCAGTTCTTCAGAGCCTTTACCCATTGTATTGGATGAAAATACAATTACCAGATTGTCAGAATCAGCCTTTCTTAATTCCTTTATTTCTTCCTGCTGTACTTCTCCCTTTATAATTGTTATATGGTACTCATCTTCCTTTTTCTTATCAACCTTAAATTCATACCCTAAGCTATTTGCCAGCTTTGAAACATTCCCAACAGCAACCTCATTGTCAACTATAGTAACTACTATGCCTTTATCCATATTGTCAAGTTCCTTCTTGGTCATAATAACTGGCTTTGGACAAGCCTGTCCTCTTGCATCTATTTCCTTTATCATATTAAAACCCCCTATTTTTCTTATAAATATATTATACTATCCTGTATAGATTTAAACTTATAAGTATTTTGTATAGGTTTATATCCATCAATAAAAAATATCTATGCTGAAATCCATAAGATTAAAATATTTAAATGGTATCTTAAATAATTTAATTTTTATATTAATTTTTTTAATGTATATATTGACTTTTTTTAGGTTTAATATTAATATATTTATAAACCATAGTATACAACATATACTGAATGCAGCTTTATTATTATACCCAAATGTGAAAACTTCTTAAGCACCACAGTATTCATAATTGGAGGGTTTAAGTTGGAAAACAGGGTGAAAAAAGCAACTAAACTGAAAATCACAATTGTAGATGATGGAAAGAGGATTAATCTTCCTGGTATACCTTTCTGGCTAATTGAATTTTTAATTGACCTGGGCTTTGGAATAAGTTCCATAGCAATGAAGTTCGTTAAGGAAATAGATGAGGATACAAAAAGAATACTTGACTCAATAGATAGAAAAGACATAAAGCTATTAATCAAGGAATTAAAAAAATATGGTCCCTTTGACCTGGTGAATATTAGAGAAGGTGATAAGACCTATGTTCATATTTCAATCCTTTAATTAAAGAGAGGAAGAGTAGAATGAAAAGAGAAATGTTAGGTAAATGCCCCGTATGTGGGGAAGAACTGCAGGTAACAAGGTTAAGCTGCAATAATTGTCACACTACAATAGAAGGCAGCTTTTCCGCATGCAGGTTTTGTAGACTTACAAATGAGCAGAAAAACTTCCTGGAGGTATTCGTAAAAAATAGAGGAAATATAAAGGAAATAGAAAAGGAGCTGGGCATATCCTACCCTACTGTGAGAAACAGGATGGAGGATTTAATTGAAGCTCTGGGATATAAACCTAAGTACAGCGAACCTAAGATTAATCAAAAGGAAATATTGGAAAAACTGAATAATGGTGAAATATCTTCTGAAGAGGCTATTAGACTTCTAAGGGGAGAAAAATAAGGGGGTCTTATTATGAGAGAAGAAAAGATGATGATTTTATCCATGCTGGAAGAAGGTAAGATAACCAGTGAAGAAGCAATTAAGCTATTAGATGCCCTGGAAAGCTCTGAATACAATCTGCTAATAAATGCAGACAAAACAGAAGATAAAAACTCTGAATATAAAAACACTGATGAAAAAGATGAGACCAAGGATGAAATTAAAGAAGGATTAAGAGATTATACCAGAAAAATAGAAAGCTTTGGAACAAACCTGGGGAATCTGATATCCAATATAGTAAACAATATAGTTGATAAAACTACCTTTATCAGCTCAGACGGATTATATGAAACTATAAATAAAAGAATTGAAAGAGACATATCAGATGTTGAAAACCCAGTAATAAACTTTGAGTCTGTAAATGGAAGCATAAATGTAAAACCATGGAATGAGAATAATATTTCCATGAACATAACCTGTAAGTATAAGGGCAAGGAATTTAGCAAAGATGATGTTTTTTACAACTTTTTTGAAGAAGGCAACAAATTCAGATTTATACCTGTTTATAAAAGCCATGTGATGATTTCATTAGATGTAAATCTCCCTAGTAAATATTACAAAGAGATTACCCTTAAGACTACAAACGGCAGAATAAAGATTCACGACTTTCATGTTGGTGAACTGGTATTAGAAACAAGCAATGGCTCCATTACTGCAGGAAATATCAGTTCAGATAAAATAGACTTATTAACCCAAAATGGCAGAATACTTATAAATGACCTGTCTGCTCCAGCAATAACTGCAAAAACCTCTAATGCAAGCATTGCTGCAGAGAATATCAAAAGCAGGGATTTGAACATATCAACTATGAATGGAAGGATTAGCTCTACCGATATACAATCAGACTATATTTCTGGGAAGACCTCCAATGCCTCCATTGAAATGGAAAATATAATTAGCAAAAAAGTCAGGCTTAAAACCTCTAATGGAGCAATTACATGCAGAGATATAGATGAAAGGAATATCGAAGAATTAAACCTTTCCACTTCCAATTCATCAATTAATATAGCCTTGAATAATACTGATAAGGTTAAATATTTCGACCTGGAAACAACTTTAGGAAGCATATTCCTTGAAGCACCAGATTTGATATATAAAGTCAATAAACAGGCTAATACAGGAACTAAAAAAGTAATAGCCTATAGTGAAAATTTTGATGAGCAAAAGGAACATCTGCTTATAAAGGCTTCAACTTCAAATGGTTCAATAAAGATTATATAGGGGGGTTAATATGACAGATTTCAAGGATGAAAAACTACAAATATTAAAGATGATTGAAGATGGCAAAATTACAAGTGAAGAAGGCATAAAACTGCTGGAAGCCCTTGATGATACACCTAATACTATTCCAGTTGAAACCAGCAAGGCAAAATGGATAAAGATAAAGGTGTTTGAACCGGAGGAAAAAACCAATGTAGATGTTACTATACCAATATCCTTAATAGATATTGCAATGAAAATAGCAAATAAGATAAACCCTGAATTCTATAAATATGGAATAAGCGAAAATGAAATAAGTGAAATATTCAATGCTATAAAAAATGGGGCTTCAGGCAAGATAGTGGATGTAAAAAGCGAAAGCGGTGAAATAGTGGAAATAATGGTAGAATAATCCCATTAGGGATTATTCTCCTAATTTTTTGGCATTGTATATTATTCTTATTCCTATTAAGATTAAAGCTATCGGTAAAATATTAAATACAAGCTTCCAGAATCCAAACTCAATAGATGTATAAGCAGATATAATGTATAGAATGGAAATAAGAAACATAACAGTGCCCAAATATTTAGGCCATTCTATTCTGTCCTTTCTAAACCCTAATAAATACGCCATATAAAATGCAATACCAAACAGGAAGTACAATGTCCAATTCACATCAATGGAAACCAATTCATTAATCAAGTTGTTTGTCCCCAGGGCAATTAACAATAATCCTATTGTCAACAGTATCCTGTTGTTTTGCTTTCCATACACAGCTAAACATATAATTCCGAATATCCATAGGAATAAAAAGCGCTTAATATCAATTCCAATGAACACATATTGGTCTAAAATGGACATTACTGAAACTCCCAACAGTATTAATCCCAATAAAAGATATCCCAAATGCTTTTTCATCATATAGCCAATTAATATGCCAATGGACAAAAGGAATAACAGCCACTCAAAAGACAGAACGTTAAGGTTTAAAAGCAAGAATAACAGTCCAATCAATATTAAATATATACCAGACAAATAGCTCCTTCCATTCATATAATCCCTCCAATTTTTTTAAATATAGGTTTTACTGGGCATGAAGTCAAACATCAGATCAATAAAGCTGAAATCCCTGAAATAAAATAAGATTAAAGAATCATTGAATTCCTTTCCTATAAAGGATTCCGGCAAAAATACAGCAATTGGTGTTAGCACAATGCTTATGAAGTATACTATAAAAACTCCCTTTACTAGTCCAAAGAACATTCCCCCTATTTTATTAAGCTGGTTTAAGACTGGAGCATTGAAAATACCGGAAAACACCCCAAACAGTATATTCACCAAGGCATTAACAATAATAAATATTAAAGCTGCTGATACTACCATAACAGTTATTTCTACTAGCCCATCAGATATTAAATCTGGTATAAAATCAATATTGCTTTCGACCTGTCTATAAAATAAAACAGCTAATACCACTTCAACCAATCTCTCAATCATTTCGTATAGAACAGGGCTATTCATTATAAATCCATATACAATCATATAATATTTGCTTACAACTAACATGGACAATACATAGCCTATAATACTAAAAACTGAACCTATTAACCCAAACCTTAACCCCTTGAAAACATTGTATATTAATATAAATACAATTATGATATCTATCAAGTTCAAATATATCACCAGGCCTTACATTAAAATGTAACTATATCTATCCTGTTCTCATACAATACTATTAAATTCCCATTGCCTTCTATTACTTTAATTATCGGCTCTTCAGCCTTATATTTAAACATTTTTTTTGCACCCTTAAATCCCATTAGGTTTTCTTCCCCATATAGTACTGCGTATCCATTAGCCAATATGAATTTATTGTATTCCTCCTTAAGTGATAGGGATTCCTTGGCAGCGCCGTCTCTGGAAATGACCTCAAATGTGCTGCCATATAAAATGTATATTGATTTTTCATCTACGCATATGCCTTTTGGAGAAGATATATCTTTTTGCCATACGATATATCCCTCATCTATATAATATAATATATTGCTTGACATTGCCACCAATCCTTTATCATCTATAAAACTAATATACATAATCAGCTCATCATCTAGCTTTAAGTCCCAATTGAGCTCACCATTTAGACTATATACCTGTATTTCAGATTTTATACCTTCATTTTCCAGATTAAGTGTAGATACAGCATATCTATTTATTTTATTTAAAAAGCAATAGTCAAGAATATATTTATCCTCCAGCATCTTCCTTGCAATCATCTTTCCACTGGTATCCAGAATCTCGATACTCTCATTGCCATCATCCTCTAAATGAATTAAAATATTTTCACCGCTTTCCTTTATGCTTTTTATCCTGCCTTCAGATTTAAATCTTCCAATGGTATCACCTTCCGAATTGAGATAATATATATCCCCCTGATTTCTGTCTGAAACATATATGCCTATATCCCCAAATGTTACATAAAAATCTGTAAAATTAAATTCTTTTTCCCATTCCTTATTACCTTCCCTGCTGTATCTTACAAGCTTATTATCCTTACGCATCATTATATGGCCGTCATAACAGGCTATATCATCAATCTCATCATCTGCAGATATAGAGTTTATTACATTAATATCATCTAATAGCAGAGAATCCATATTAAATAGTTCTATCAGCTTTTCCTGATTTTCACCTTTGGATAGGAAAAATATCATTAAAACCAGTAGAGCAGCAAATATTTTAATAAATATGCTTTTTTTGCCATTACCCTTCACAGTATCACCTCTATGTTATAATTCTTTATTTTTTTTGTATTTCCTTCAAAATTATTGTAGATATTTTTATATCTGATATAATAATTATACCCATACAATTATATGGAGGTAAAAGTATGAAAATAGATAAGAATTCCGATATTCCCCTGTACATACAGGTATATAAGAACATAAAGAATATGATTGAAAACAATGAGCTAAAGGAAGGAGACAAACTTCCCTCAATAAGAAGCATGTCGAATAAATTGGGAGTAAACAATATAACCATTGTAAATGCCTATAAGCTTTTGGAACAGGATAGATACGTATATTCAATAAAGGGAAGCGGTACATATGTAAGAAAAGCCTATAATTTGGATTTGCCCTATATGGAAGATGGAGATATTGAGCTTATGGTAGGAGGAATACTGCCTATATCCAAAGATAGCATCAATTTTTCATCCGTTTCTCCAACTCCAGAGATTTTTCCCATTGAGGAGTTTAAACAATCCTTAATTGAAGTGTTGGACAGGGATAAGGGAAATGCATTTATGTATCCTGAAATAAACGGCTACAAGCCTTTCAGAGAGTCCATATCATCTTTTCTATATGAAAACTACAATATGAATGTTGACAAGGATCAGATACTAGTCATATCAGGAGGGCAACAGGGAATTGACTTAATAACCAAAACCCTGGTTAATCAGGGAGATTATATATTTGTTGAAAATCCTACCTATTCAGCAGCTGTATCTGCCTTTAAATCAAGAGGAGCAAAAATAATAGGAATACCTATCCTGGAAGATGGAATAGATTTTGAAGTTCTGGAAAAATACCTTAATAGATTAAATCCCAGGTTTATATACATGATGACCAACTATCAAAGTCCTACAACCTACTCCTATAGTATGGAAAAGAGAAAAAGATTAATAGACCTGAGTACCAAATATGATTTCTACATAATTGAAGATGATTTTTTAACTGACTTAAGCTACGGGGATAAAAAACTTCCATTGAAATCTATGGATAATTTGGACACTGTCATATACATAAAAAGCTTTTCAAAAATTTTTATGCCTGGAGTAAGAATAGGATTTATGACTGTACCTAAAAAGCTCTTTGCAAACATAATAAAGGCAAAGCATACTACAGACATATCATCCTCCGGATTCTTCCAAAGGGCATTTGATCTGTATTTAAGAAAAGGCCTTTGGAAAACACATATTGAAACCATTAGAAAAGTATATTTTGAAAAATACAATACAATGGTAAAGGAATTAAAAAGGCTGAACAAATATGGAATATCCTTTACGGAGCCTAAAGGAGGGCTTAGCATATGGATTAGGCTGCCGGAAAATATAGACTCTATAGATCTCTATAAGGAATGCATAGAAGATGGACTATCCATTGTACCAGGAAAGATTTTCTTCATAGACGACAGCCTATATACCAACTACATACGGTTAAGCTTTGGAGCAGCTTCTAAGGAGGAAATAGTAGCAGGTATACAGATAATAGAAAATTGCCTGAAAAAAAGGCAAAAAAAAGAAAACAGTAAATATCTTCCTTTCATTTAAAAGGCTTCTTTATCTATTTAAAGAAGCCTTTTCCTTCAGAAACTGCATTACTACGGATATGAATTCATCTGGTTTTTCAAATATTAAAGCATGGCCTGTTCCTTTTATTATAACAAGCTGAGAATCCTTAATCCTTCTATGTATAAATCTCTGATACTCAGTCAGGGTAATCATGTCATATTCTGCACCTATTATCAGGGTAGGTACCTCTATATCCTCTATAGAATGAGAAACGTCAAAATTTAAAGCACTTTGAAGGTTTCTCAAGAATCTATCTTTCCATTCCTCATTTAATACCTTTGACATTATTCTCTTCTTATCTTCCAGCTTTTCATAGCAGTTTTCATAATAGCTAAAGGAATATACATAAGGAAAAACAGTATTTGAAAATACTTCTCCATCCAGTGTTGATGCAGCATAGGCCCAGGATTTTCCTATGTCCTTCATTATGTTGGAAGTATAGCAGTCTGTATTGGATAATATTAATGATTTTACCTTATCCTTATACTTTAGGGCATACGTTAAGGCTACCTTGCCTCCATATGATACTCCCAGCAGATGAGCGCTATTAATGCCTAAGCTTTCTAAAAGGCCATTTAAGAATTCAGCTTGGGTTTCAACTGTATACCCTTCTTCACAGCTGTCGGATTTTCCCTGGTCAAGCAAATCCACCAATATCATTCGATAGTATTTGGAGACATCCTTAATAAGATGTGACCAGCTGCTTGTAGTCATCATGACTCCATTTAAGAAAACAATGGGCTCACCATTACCATATTCCCTGTAGTATATGTTTTTATCGTTAATCCTTACATAAGGCACTTTATCAGCCTCCTTTTCCTATACTTAGTATATCAAAATTAGAACCATCAGTACAAATCCAATTAGCCCCGATATAGGGTATATTATCCCTACAAGATTCGCAAATCCGAATTTTGCCAATGGTATAGCTGATATGCAGAATAACACTGTATATAGTAATTTATTTTTATGTTCTGAAACTCTGTTCATAAATCCAAATCCGTTAGCTATTGCAGTTGTGAATATGGCAATCCAGAGTATTACTGCATATACTTTTCTATATACAGTATTGATACTACCACATATTTTAAGCATGGGTATTTCTAAATTTGCAACCTCATTGTAATATATAAGCATACTTAATAGTATGGATAGTCCCAGTAAAAATAAAATAAACCCTCCTATAGCCCCACCTAGAATGGCTGTTTTTTTATCCTTAACTAAAGGGAGCAGGGAGGAAAATACTATTATTATAATTAATGAATTAGAGCCAAAATATAAGAGGGAAGAGCTTATAAAATTACCCTTTGCTGTTAGTCTTACCCCTTCTATGTTTGAAATATTAAATCCTTCCCTTGTATTAAGATATATAGATGTAAACAATATGCCAATAATTAGTATTGGAACTAATATAGTATTTATAATTGACAATCCCTCTAACTTAAATAAAAAAACTATAAAAGTAAATAAAACCATAACTATAATGCCCAAATTAAAGGACAGACCCAACTCTTCTTTAAATATGGCCCCACTGCCGGATAGCATAACACTGTAGCCAGTATATAGTGAAAGGCCTATAATTGTATCCAAAACAAAGGAAAATCTATGTCCAAATATGGTTCCTACTAACTCATTTAATCCATTTATCCTGTATTTATAAATTTTTAATAAAAATAAGCTGCCCAGTATGGAGAATAAAAGTCCAGAAACAATTATGCCAAATATGCCCTTTATCCCATATACTCCAAAGAATTCTAAAATTTCTCTTCCTGATGCAAAACCTGCTCCTATTACAGTACCTATATATACTGAAGCAATTTTAATCCAATTCTTGTTCATATAAATCCTCCTTCCTGATAACTAGTCTATTATCAGGAAGGCTTGTTCTATAACCAAATAGGGCTTAAATAGAAGACACGGAAGCTAATAAGCTTCCGCGCCAAAGTCTTATATATTTTCTTCTTTAAAGGCTTTTACTACAGATACCATAGCAAACAGCATGACAAATATAAAGGGGAAGGCTGCTGCAATGGAGGCTGTTTGTAGTGCTTGTAATCCTCCTGATAGAAGTAGAGCTGCTGCAAAAAGGGCTAACACTATTCCCCATAAAAATTTCTTGCTATTGCTTGGATTTAGATCTCCCTGGGAAGTAAACATCCCTAGCACAAAAGTAGCTGAATTAGAGGAGGTTATGAAAAATGTAGTTAGTAGTACTATTGTAATTAAGGATAATACTTTTGTCAGTGGATAATATTCATATGCTTTAAATAAAGCCGTTTCTGGTACCTGAGCTGCTTCAGCAAGTACTTCTAATCCAACTTCATCAGCTAAATTTAAGCCTAGGCTACCAAATACAGCAAACCAAACAATAGACACCAGGGCTGGCACTAATATAACTCCTGCAATAAACTCCCTAACTGTTCTTCCTTTAGAAATTCTAGCTATAAAGCTTCCTACAAAGGGTGCCCAGGCTATCCACCAGGCCCAATAAAATATTCTCCATCCATTAACCCAGGAGTTGTCTCCAAAGGCATTTATGCCTAGACTATCCTTAAAGAAATCATTAATATATAAGCCTATTCCATTTGTAAAATTATTTATTATAGGTAATGTAGGTCCTATTACTGCACAAAGAATTAATAAGCCACTGGCTAAATATAAGTTTATATCTCCAAGTAATTTTATTCCCTTATCTATACCACTAACTGCTGTCCAAATGGTTATAACTGTTATAACAACTATTATGGCCATTTGAACTAATGCTGTTTCTGGAATATTAAAAAGATAATTTAATCCACTGTTAATCTGCAAAGTACCTAGTCCTAAGGATGTTGCTACCCCTGCTACAGTTGCAAAAACTGCAAGTATATCTACTAATTTACCAATTGGTCCATTTACTCTTTCCTCCCCAAGTAAAGGGGTAAATATACTACTTATAAGTCCTGGTGTATTTTTCCTAAACTGGAAATATGCAAGAGCAAGCCCTATAATACTGTAATTTGCCCAAGGATGAAAACCCCAATGCATAAAGGAGGATTTCATGGCAAAGTCTACTGCTTCCACACTGCCAGGTTCAGCTCCTAGAGGACTTACAAAATGGGATATGGGTTCAGCTAATCCCCAAAATACAAGACCTATACCCATACCTGCCCCAAATAACATGGCAAACCAGGATACGGTACTGTATTCAGGTTCAGAATCATCGGGACCTAATTTCATTTTTCCGTATTTACTAAAGGCTATAACAAGGGCAAATATAACAAATGACAACATGGATATTAGATATAACCAGCCAAATTTATTGGTCAAAAAATTCAGTAAAGCGCTTGCAAAGTTGGCAAAACTATTTTGTGCAAGTATACCCCATAGAACTATTATTATAGAAAATCCTAGGGATATGTGAAAAACCTTATTATCCTTTGACACTTTTTTCACCCCATTCATTTTATCCCTCCAACTAAATGGTCAGCATTTAATTAATAAATTTTTTGGGAATAAAGGGTGATAGGCCATCACCCCTTATTCCCATTAATCTCTTATATCCTTACCTTATATACAGTTTGTTCTTTTGCATCATCTGTTAATGCATCCAGGGCTACTCCTACCCTATGATATCTCATTTGCCATTGCTCTTCTTCTGATCTTGAAGGATCTCCAAGTGGATAAGGTATTGAGAATGATGGAACTATCTTATTTGCTCCTGTACTCTTGGCTACAGGAACTAGGTTAGCTATTTGAACAACTGGTATACCTGCACGCTCTATTTCTTTTACCATTGTTGCACCGCAACGTGTACAAGTACCTCAGGTTGAAACTAATATAACCCCATCTACTTGCCCTTCTTTTAGGTGTTCTACTATTTCTCTTGCCATTCTGGCAGCTTCACCCTGGGTTGTTCCTGTACCAACTGTTGTATAGAAGTATTCATGTACCTTACCTATTTTTCCTTCTTTTTCATAGGCCCTTAGGGCATCTAAAGGTACAATTACATTAGGATTTTGGTTAGCAACCATTGGGTCAAAGCCAGCATGGATTGTTTTAAATACTCCTGCTTCCAATCTTTCCATATTAGAAATATCATATTTACCCCATCTGGTTGCTGAAGCTGATTGAATCCTATCTGGGTTATCTACAGGTACTATACCACCAGATGTAACTATGGCAATAGTAGCCTTTGATAAATCCTTAATTGGTGGAGCAATTGGCACAGTATCTACAGGTGGTATTGGTAACTCTGTCTTAAAGGGTTCTCCATTTAATTTCTTCAGTAGCATATCAACAACCCTGTCAGCAGCAGTAACTGGAGGATCTAGCCAAACTTGACGTCTTAAACCCCTTCCAAAATAGCCTTCTTCTTCAGCAGATAGTAAGGTTTCTCCCTTTACTATTTTTTTGCCAAAGTCAGCCATCTTCTTTATATCTTCCCTCATAGCTGCTGCACTTTTTCCACCTTTAAATATATAGATGTCTTTACGGAACATTTCTACTCCTGGATTTTCTTCATTCATTGATGATATTACAGGAACATTAAATTTCTCACTAACAGCCTTACCTATATTTCCACAGGCAACACCATATCTACCTGCCCTAAAGGCTGGTCCTGCAAAGAATATGTCAAATTCCTTATCCTCTAAAAATCCTAGTATTGTATTTACAGCCTCTTCTGTATTGGAACCCATATAGTTGTCTCCACAAATAATGGTATGGGTAACCTTAATATCTTCTCCCAATTGTTTTTGCAACTCTATTGCTGGCCCTACTAATCCTTCCCTTATTTCAGGAGCAAAATCAGCTTCCTCTTCACCACCAATTTGTCCGAAAAATTGATTTATATAAAGTATTGCTTTCTTCATTAGAGCACCTCCTTTAAAATTCTTTTACTGTTTTAGTTGACCAACCAACTACCTGATCTCCACAGAACATGGAGTTGTTTTCCATGATAATGGAACCATCTTCCCTTACTGAAGGTCCTAGGACTTCATCTCCCCACCATCCTCCAGCAAATCCGTCTCTTGCCAAGGATTCTAATTCTCCAATCACAGTTTCCATTGGTGGAAGTTCTATTAACTGAGAAACATCTCCAGTTGAAACAATAGCATCTGCCTTTGGATCCATAGTTACTAATGGTTGAGATCTACCATCCCTACCTGTACATTCTGGTGTTAATCCCACAGTTTTAATTCCTGCATCTTCCAAGGCTACAATACAAGCTATAAAGTCAGCATCTGGGTTTCCATATCCTTCTTCTGCAACGATTGCACCATCTGCACCTAAGGATTTTGCTATTTGTGCAACTAGTAATGCTGATCTTTCTTTTTGGTCTAGGGCTACATTTAAGTTAGAAGCTATAACTCCTAAGAAATTTAATGTTTTTCCGTGTTCTTTGTATAGCCTTCTTATAACTGGGAAGTTTTGAATATCATATGTTGACCACTTGGATGAACTAGGCATGAAACTACCTGATATTACCGCGCCATCCAATATTTCATTTGGATGCATAAAGGTTGGTAGCATTCTGTTTGTATCCCATCCATATACTAAATCATTATAGCCTAATTCCTCCATTTGGGATTGGAATTGTAATACTAGTACCACTGAAGGTAAATCGTTTTCCTGCTTAGTACGCTTAACAATTGGTTCCAATTCAAACACTTCCAATTCATCTGGCTCTAGATCCTTTACGCAGGAACCTATATATTCTGCCAATCTCATACCAGCCCATCTTAAAGCCCTATTTTTCTTTTGCTGTTCTCTTTTTTCAAATTCTTCATCTGTATCAGCAACTAGTACTATATTCTTTAGCTGTGAATAATAGGTGTATTTAGCTCCTTCTCCACTCATGTCTATAAGGCCGTCTTGGAATCCACCCCAATGTTTTCCTACAACTAATACACTACAATCCTTTAAGGCATGGGTTCTACCATTACCTGCCTGCATCAAATCTCCTGTAACTCCTGGGAATACTGGACCTCCGTCAACTCTTACCCTTGGTTCAATGGCTTCCTTAACTGGTACCAGTCTTACCCTATCTCCTGGTTTTACTATGTGTAAATCTGCATCAGTTATGTGTTCATCTTCCATTACTACCTTTAAAGCCTCTTCCTTATTAATGGTTAGAATTCCATTGGAGTAAGAGGTTTCCTCTCCAAAGACTATGTCCTTAACATAAAAATTACCTAACTCAAGTCTCATATTTACACTCCTTTCTTTATTGTAATAAGCATTGTTTAAAATTATTTACAATGTTTATTGATAGATTAAATTTATGAATACGCTTTCTTGTATTAAGTTTTTATATAGTGTTAATTTTATGATAACATAATCATGATTATATTTCAATCGTGATTATAAAATTTTTCAAAAATTTTTTTCTCCATTGTAATAGATAAATTAATATATTATTATTATAATAACCACCTAAGCTGCAAATATACCTATCAAATCTAATAGTCAATACAGAAAGGATGTTATATATGGACAACATAAGTATTAGAAAAAAAAGAATAATGACATATTTTATAGACGCTGCTGATGAAATAATGAGAGAAGAAGGAATTAAAGGTGTGACTTTGAGAAAAGTTGCCAAAAAAGCAGGTTTTAATAGTGCTACCCTATATAATTATTTTGAAAATCTTGACCATTTAATATTCTTTGCAGCTATGAGGCATATAAAAGACTATGCCCAGGCCCTGCCAGAATATTTAAAAGATGCAAATACTGCTATAGACAAGTTCTTAGTTATATGGAAATGCTTTTGTGATTATTCCTTTAAGGATCCTGAAATATATTATGCCATTTTCTTTGCAAATTTAGATAAGGATTTAGAAGATTATGTTGTGCAATATTACAAATTATTCCCAGAGGAACTTGGAAATCATCCTAAGGATGTATCTACTATGCTGCTTAAACATAATATTTATGAAAGGGGAATGGCTATAGTCAATGAATGTGTAAATGAAGGCTATATAAGAGAAGAAGATGCTGAAGCTTTAAACGAAATGGCTACCCTTATATATGAAGGAATATTATTGAGGGTACTTAAAGAAAAAATCAGCTGTGAGGAAGCTGTAGATAAAACTATGAAATACATAGAATTCATTACAAACTCTCTTTTAATTAAATGATTATAAAATTCATACATGCTTATCCTTATATTGTATAATAAATTAATCAAATCGGGTAGGAGGAAAATAATTAATTTATTTTCCGACCTCCCACACCACCGTACATACCGTTCGGTATACGGCGG
>ENA-OWOZ01001226-OWOZ01001226.1-bioreactor-metagenome-genome-assembly--contig:-NODE-1226-length-25048-cov-3.842978_pt1 | contig 25048 bp, 22 predicted proteins | sample MGYA00238140_ERZ651804 | MGnify/ENA primary metagenome ERZ651804 (study PRJEB26910, sample SAMN07631232) | bioreactor metagenome | isolation source: Switchgrass digestor | place: USA: Dartmouth... | reverse complement strand
TTGAGTGAAAAACTTTTTACTTTCTTTGACAATGGGGACAAAAACAGGTACTTCGACCTGCTACTATTATTTTTTCTATTGCACAGCCACAATTGGGGCAATATTCCCCGGCTTTGCCATAGACCTTTAAATGTTCCTGGAAAGATCCGGACCGACCGTCACCGTCCACATAATCTTTTATTGAAGTTCCGCGATATTTTATACCCTGGGATAACTTTTCTTTAATAGCCTGCCAGAAGGCTTCTATTTCTCCTGTGGACAATTCACCCACCGGTTTTTCCGGGTGTATCCCTGCCCGGAAAAGAATTTCATCAGCATAAATATTTCCTATGCCTGCAATCTCTTGTTGGTCCAGTAAAAATGTTTTCGCTTTTTTTCGTTTTCCTTTTAAGATTTCCTGTAAATAATCCAGCGTAAAATCAGAACTTAAAGGTTCCGGACCTAAATTTTTCAGTCCGGAAATCAAGTCTAAACTATCCTGAGGAACTAAATAAATTAAACCAAACTGACGAACATCATGGAATCTTAGTTGATATTCATCATTTAAATCAAAAATTAAATGAGTATGTTTTTCTACAGGCTGATTATTTTTTAAATAGAGTAGCCTGCCGGTCATCCTTAAGTGAATTACTAACACCCACCCGTTATCTAGATAAAACAAAAGGTATTTACCGCGTCGCTTTACATCCACAAATTTAGACCCTGTTATATTTTTTCTTAAAGTTGTCTCATCTCCAGGGGGTATTTTTATTAATTTAGGTAGATTTACTGTAATTTCAACTATTTTTTTTCCTAGTAATTTCGGTTTTAAAGACCGAAGCACTGTTTCTACTTCTGGCAGTTCAGGCATCTATTTCACCTCAGATTTTCTCCAATTCATACCAATTAAAACCTGCTTGCATTTCTACTTTTAAAGGCACTGCCAAAGGATAGGCCTTTTCCATGTTTTCTTTAACCATCGGAATAAACCGTGATGTTTCATGAGGAGGTACTTCAAAAACTAATTCGTCATGGACCTGTAAAATCATTCGAGATTTAAACTTATTTTTCTCAATGTTTTTTTGAATTTTTACCATAGCAATTTTTATAATGTCTGCAGCACTTCCTTGAATAGGGGTATTCATGGCAGCCCTTTCTGCAAAACTCCTCAAATTATAGTTTTTGCTTGAAATATCCTTTAAATAACGCCTTCTTCCTAAAAGGGTTGTCACATAACCCTGTCGGCGGGCAAGTTCAATTATCCCATCAACCCATCTTTTAACTCCCGCATAACGAGTAAAGTAACCGTCAATATATGATTTAGCCTCTTTTCTGGTTATTCCCAGGTCTTGAGCTAGACCGAAATCACTTAATCCATATACGATACCAAAGTTTATAGCCTTGGCACGATAGCGCATTTCCTTTGTGACCTTGTCTAACGGAACACCGAAAACCTCCGAAGCTGTTCGAACATGAATATCCTGCCCTTCCCTAAAGGCTTCAATTAATACTTCATCCATTGCCATATGGGCTAAGATTCTTAATTCAATCTGAGAGTAATCGGCGGTTAAAAGTATATAACCTTCTTTGGAAGGAATAAAAGCCTTACGTATTTTTCTTCCTTCTTCCAGTCTAATAGGTATGTTTTGTAAATTTGGCTCTGTACTGCTTAATCTTCCGGTAGCGGTTATTGTTTGATTAAAAGAGGTATGAACCTTTTTAGTTTTAGGATCAATTAGATTTAACAATCCGTCTACATAAGTGGATTTTAACTTTACATATTGACGGTAGTCTAGGATTTCTCTTACTATTTCATGTGCTTGAGCCAAGGACTCTAAAACATCCGCACTGGTAGAATAGCCTGTTTTTGTTTTCTTCAAAACAGGTAAATTTAATTTTTCAAAAAGAATTGTTCCTAATTGTTTCGGTGAATTGATATTAAACTCTTCTCCGGCCAATTGATAGATTTTTTCCGTTAGCTCTGTAATCTTTTTTTCTAAGTCCTTGTTCATTACCTGCAAGTATTCCTGGTCTAACCTAACACCTTGTAACTCCATTTGAGCCAAAACCTTACTTAAAGGCAATTCAATATTTAAATATAAATCTAGTAGGTTATCTTCCTCTAATTTGTTACTAATAATATCTGCCAATTGATACATAGCATCTAAAGAAGCAAAGGTACGAGCTGGTTCTTCTTCATCCAATCTTTTATGTAAATATTCATAGATTAAATGCTCCAGGCTTAAATCGTTTTCGGAAGGATTAAGGAGGTATGCTCCCAGCAAAACATCCCATTTTAATCCTTTTATATTAATCTTTTCCCTTAAAAAAAAGATATGAGCCATTTTAGCATCACAAGTGATTTTGGGCAGCTTGTCATCTTCCAGATAGGGTTTTAATACACCTGCAAAGGCACTAAATTTGTTAGCACAATTGACTAAATACTTTTTACCGTTGATTAAAAGAGCGATAGAAGTTACTTGTCCTTTTTGGGCATCAGTTGAATCATAATTTAAAAGAAACGGGAAATCATGTAATTCATTTTCAGAGAGTATACTTTTTAACTTTTTAACGCCTGTAATGATCTCTCCTTCAGCTGTTAGAGAAGAAAAAGATTCTTGTTCATTAGTTAATTCATCAGTTAAAATATTTTTTAACAGATTTTTAAACTCCAGCTTTTCATAAAGTTTAATCAAACTATCATAATCCGGCTTTTTCACTTTAAGCCGCTCCTCTTGTAAATCCAGTTCCACGGAACATTCTATAGTGGCTAATTTTTTGCTTAAAAGGGCTAACTCTTTGTTTTCCGCAAGTTTTTCTCCTAATTTTTTCCCTTGAAAATCACCTAAATTATCCAAAAGGTTTTCAATGCTGCCATACTGAGCCAATAACTTTAATGCCGTTTTTTCTCCCACCCCGGGTACCCCGGGAATATTATCGGAAGAATCCCCCATCAGCCCTTTCAAATCGGTAATTTGACAAGGATTAAGATTATATTTTTCCTTTAAAGCTTGTAAGTCGTATATATCCAAATCAGTTATCCCTCTACGTGTCAGTAAAACCTTAGTCTGTTCGGATATTAATTGTAAAGCATCCCTGTCTCCGGTGACAACCAGAGTTTCCCAACCCTGTTTTTCCGCCCATTTTGCCATGGTTCCTATTAAATCATCAGCCTCATAACCTTCTTGCTCAAAAATAGCTACATTCATGGCTTTTAAAATATCCTTAATAATATTCATTTGAGGGCGTAGTTCCTCAGGCATACCTTTTCGTTTTGCCTTATATTCCTCGAACTCCTCATGACGAAAAACTTTTCGCCCTTTGTCAAAAGCCACTGCCAAATAATCCGGTTCCTCATCCTTAAAAAGCCTCATTAACATATTAGTAAAGCCATAAACAGCATTGGTTATGACTCCCTCACTGTTACTTAAAAGAGGAATAGCATAAAAAGCCCGGTTAGCCAAACTGTTTCCATCAATAATGATAAACTTTTTCCTTTTCATCTTTCCACTCCTAATATCTAAACTCACGATTGTTATAATTAAATGTTCATGTTTTTTCTAGCATTTATGTTAAAATATAATATATGTTCTATTTTAGTCTATAAATTACTTAATTGCCATGGTTTGAGGTGTTAAATTTAATGCACTTAAAAAAATTATCTATTAACAAAATACCTTTTTTGATACTTATTCTCATACTGTTCTGCCTTATAGCTCTTAGTATCGGTCCCACCAAAATAGATATATTTACAACATGTAAAATTCTCTTATCTCAAATTCCCGGATGGGAACAATTATTACCGGAAAATGTTAAAGAAAGTCAAATAACCATTATTTTAAAAATCAGACTCCCCCGAATAATATTAGCCGCCCTGGTGGGAATGGCCTTAGCCACTGTTGGTGCAAGCTTTCAGGGCATTTTCAAAAACCCCATGGCGGATCCTTATATAATCGGGATTTCCTCCGGTGCCGCTTTAGGAGCTGCTATTGCCATTGTGACTAACCTTTCTTTTATCCTTGGTTCTTTAGCAACTTCCCTGATGGCTTTTCTGACAGGGTTACTCAGTATCTTTGTAGTCTATAACTTGGCCCGGGATGGTAATCGCGTTCCTATTCACAATCTATTATTGGCGGGAGTAGCTTTGAGTGCTTTTATGTCCGCTATGATGTCTCTTTTAATGGTCATTAACTCAAAAGAAATGTCCCAAATTGTTTTTTGGCTTTTAGGCAGCTTCTCTTTAAGTAACTGGTCACAGGTCCTAGTGGCTACACCTATAATTTTATCAGGCATTGTAGGGTTGATTTTTTTTGCCCGGGAACTAAACCTGATGATTTTCGGAGAAAACACCGCTCAACACCTGGGAGTCAATACTGAACAAACAAAAATAATTATCTTAATTATAGGTACTTTAACGGTAGCCACGGCTGTTTCCATTAGTGGTACAATTGGTTTTGTAGGTCTAATTGTTCCCCATACTATTCGTTTATTAGTAGGACCCAATCATAAAATACTGCTACCAGTTTCTGCTATTGCCGGTGGAATTTTTATGGTTCTTACAGATACTATCGCCCGCAGCCTGCTCAACGGAACAGAAATCCCTGTGGGCATAATAACTGCTCTATGTGGTGCTCCTTTCTTTATCTATCTGTTAAAGAAAAGGAAAATGATTAGTTAGAGGTGACACCATTGTCCAGCAATTTAAAAATAGAAAATCTGTTCTTTAACTACCAGGAAGATTTAGTATTAAAAAAAATTAATCTTTTCATAGAAAAAGGAAGTTTTTTAACCATCATTGGTCCCAACGGATCGGGTAAATCTACCTTATTAAAAGTTATCTCAAAACTGGTAGCCCCTAATCGTGGAAAAATCTGGCTAGATGATTTAGATCTTCTATCCTTAAGCCCTAGACAAATTGCTCAAAGAATGGCCGTTGTGCCGCAAAACATCCACACAGATTTTCCTTTTACTGTGTGGGAAACGGTCTTAATGGGCCGCTCACCCTTTCTCAGAAGATTTGAAAATGAAGGAGAGCGGGACTTTGCTCTTGCAAAATGGGCGATGGAGATTACTAACACTCTTCATCTAAAAGATAGAAAATTAACAGAAATAAGCGGTGGAGAACTGCAAAGGGTCATTGTGGCTCGGGCTTTAACCCAGGAACCGAAAATAATTTTATTGGACGAGCCTACTTCTCATTTAGATATTCAACACCAATTGGAATTATTGGAACTCTTGGAAAGTTTAAACCAAACCGGCGGTCTTACCGTCGTTGCTGTCCTCCATGATTTAAACTTGGCTGCCCAATTCAGCCAGTATATCTTGTTAATGAAAAATGGGGAGGTAGTTGCTCTAGGGCCACCCGCCGAAGTTCTTACCCCTGCCAATATCAGGGATGTATACGGTATTGAGGTCACTATTAAAGAAAACCCCTTAACGGGGAAATTTAACGTGATCCCTTTAGCCAGAAGTAAATCTATACCTCAAAATGGAAAAGGAATTAATATTCACCTTATTTGCGGAGGGGGCTCAGGCACTTATATTATGGATACATTGGTCCAATCAGGTTATAATGTCTCTGCCGGTGTTTTAAATATTGGAGACACAGATTGGACCCATGCTAAAAAACTTGGTCTCAAAGTTAGTGAAGAAGCACCTTTTAATCCTATAAGTGAAAAGTCTTTGCAAAAAAACCGAGCACTATTAGAAAAAGCCCAGGGTATCATTATCACCCCTGTACCCTTTGGCCATGGTAATTTGGGAAATCTAAAGTTAGCCTTAGATGCTTGTAAAAAAGGTACACCTGTCTTAATAATCCAACAGGAAGAAAACATGCATGTAGATTTCACAAATGGCCAGGCGGATATTTTATGGAAAGAATTGAAAAAAACAGGTGCCCATTTTGCCTGCAACCTGCAGGAAATATTCACTTTTCTTGACATAATTAACGAAAGGCAGGAGAGATAAATGAATTTCTTTAAAAAAGAAATATGTTTCATTTTAATCAGCTTAATTTTTCTACTGGTGGGCTGTTCAGGAACCGAAACAGAAACCGGCGAAGCCGGTAAAATCTATACTGATACTTTAGGCCGTGAAGTGTTAATTTCCCAAACTCCGGAAAAAGTAGTTTCTCTCTCTCCGGCAATTACAGAAATATTATTTGCCTTAGAACAAGATGATAAGATTGTGGGAACCACTGATTACTGTGACTATCCAGAAGCAGCTCTTAATAAACCTAAAGTAGGTAATTTTGAAAACCCTAATCTGGAACTAATCGTTGCCAGTGAACCTGATTTAGTTTTTGTTGCAGCCGGAGTGCAATCTGATTTGATTGATAAATTCGAAGAGCTAGGAATAAAAGTATTTTGCCTTGATGCGGAAACTTTAGAAGAGGTTATTCGTAATATTGAATTAACAGGTCAGATTATGGGAGCTGAGGATATCGCTCAAAATATAGCTCAGGATATGCGCGCTAGAATGAATAATGTTATCGAAAAAGTAAAGGGATTGGATAGACCCCTTGTCTTTTATGAGGTTTGGGATGACCCATTAATGTCAGCCGGACCGGGCTCTTTTATTGATGATTTAATTAATTTAGCTGGAGGAGAAAACTTAGCTAAAGATGCCGCCAGCCGCTATCCCCAAATCAATTTTGAGGTAGTAGTGGAAAGAAACCCGGATATTTATATTGCCGTTAATCATTATAAAGAAAATGAAATTATAGCCAGACCAAGTTATGATTCTCTGAAGGCAGTTCAAACCGGTAATGTATATACAATTGAAGATGATTTGGTTACCTTGCCTGGGCCCAGGATCATCATAGGCTTAGAACAGATTGCGAAAATAATCCATCCGGAAGTATTTAACTAAACTAAAATAAAATAAAAAGTCTGAGCTTTTTGCTCAGACTTTTTTGTTAACTAGGACTTACGATTCTTATATTTACGCCACAAAATCATCACTAAACCAATACCGCAAATTAGCAAAATGATATAGGGAATAAAGGCACCTAAAGCAACTATAAAATTACCGAAGCCAATAATAATAGTGTTAATACTTTTAATAAATGATTCTTGAAATCTATGCATTACACCCTGTAACCCGGTAGTTTTAATCTTTTTCACCGGGGTAAGAGTCTCTCTGATTTCCAGATTAATCGTAGATAGCTCCGTGCGGTTATCCAGATACTTTATTCTTCCTTCTAAAGCTTCTATGTCAGCTCTGGTCTTAGCCAATTCATTTTCCACGGCTAAGACGTCACCTAAAGTACCTGATTTACCCAGTAAAGCTAACAACCTTTCCTCCTTTAGGCGCATAGCTTTTAATCTGCTTTGCACATCTACATATTCTTCAGTAACATCTTGACTGTTCACAGAACGGTTAAGAACAGTACCCAATTGCTCCATCCTATTTAAGGCTTCGTTAAAACGCTCCTCGGGAATACGCAGAGTAACATTTCCGGCCAGAAGACTTAACTCTTGGTCATAAACATACGTGTGTTCATTTACTATATACCCCTGCATTTCTTCCACCAGGGTATTAATTTGCCCGGTAGTTTCTTTATAATCATCAACTTCTAAGTTAATGTAACCGGTTTTAATAATCTTTCTTTCTATCTCGACTGTTTCCGGAACACCGGCTTGTTCTTCTTGGGCTACCCCCGCATCAGATGCACCCGGGGCAAGTTTGAAAGTTTTATAATTATCTGAGGTTATGGAAAAATTGCGCATCCCGGCTTCACCATCGGCTGAATTATATATTTCCGGTGCAACACTATCTGTAGCCATTTCTTTGTTAGTTGTACCCGAAGGCCACAAACCCATCATAGCTACGGGAACAATTACAATCAATAAAACCGCTGCCATGGCCAAAGGCATCCAGGGTTTTAATTTAAAATTATTGAAAAACCCGGCTACTTTTTCTCCGAACCCTACTTTCTTTTTACTTTGGGCTTTCTCTAATTTTTCTCGTAATTCTCGCCGGAAACTTGCCGGGGGAATGAGTTCTTCCTCATTTAAGCTGGCAAACATCTGGACGGTTTGCTGTAATTCTGCCAATTCCTTTTGACATTGAGGACAGTTTTCTAAATGTTTTTCCACTTTTTCTTTTTCCATCGGCTCTAGAAAATCATCAATGTATGAGGAAAGTAATTCCTGAATTTCCGAACACTCTCTCATTCCCAACCCCCCCTTTTCTGTTCAGAGATTATTTTCTCCCGTAGCAACTTCCTGGCTCTATTTAAACGGGATTTTACCGTCCCTAAAGAACAATCTAATATTTGAGCAATTTCCTCATAGCTGTATCCTTGTATATCTCTTAAAACAATAACCATACGGTATTCCGGAGTAAGTCCAGAAATTAAACTCTGCAAATAATCCTTCAACTCATTCTGTTCATAAACTTGCTCCGGAGTAGGCCGTGTATCTTTTACCTGTTTTTCTACAGTTCCCTCTTCTAACCAGACCTGTTCATCCAAGGAAATTTGTAGATTTCTTTTATTTTTTCTTAATTCATCTTTACATACATTAACCACTATCCGTGATATCCAGGTAGCAAAAGATGAATCTCCTCTAAACTTATTTATTGACTGGTAGGCTTTAAGAAAGGCCTCCTGAGCTAAGTCACTGGCATCTTCATGGTTTCCCATAAATCTATAGGCTATGGTGTATACCTTTCGTTCATATCTAGCCACTAAATCTTCAAAAGCATCAAGATCTCCTTGTTGACTACGCGTAACCAACTCTCCTTCGGAAAACATTACTGGTGTCCCCCTTTCAACCAGTACTTAATAGACGAATTTTATACTCATAAAGTTCCTAGTAAAAATAGAAGCTTTTAAAATTTACTTTTCATCATTAAGCAAACTGGCTCGAATAATCGTATTTTTTCCGTATTTTATATTTATCTGATCTAAAGTTTTATACAGTTCCTCAAACTTATCGTCATTATCAGAAAACAGGGTAAACTGTTTGGAAACTTCATTTTCCTTAACTAAACCGGTAACCGTTACGCCTATTAACCTTAAACTTTCTTGCCCTGAATAATTACTTTGGAAAAGATTTAAAGATTCTTCGAAAATAACATCATCAAAATTTGTCTCCTCTAAACGAGTATGATTACGAGTAATGGTTTTAAAATCAGCAAACCTTAATTTTAGTACTATAGTTCTACCCTTTAATCCTGCTCTTCGTAAACGGAAACCCACGTTTTGGGATAACTCCAATAAAATTCTTGTTAATATTTCTTTATCAGATATATCCACGTCAAAAGTCATTTCATGACCTATTGAATGGGCTTCCCTTTCAGGAAGAACAGGTCTGTTATCAATACCATTAGCAAGTTTGTGGGCTTCCAGTCCCCAATTGCCCAAAATTCGTGCTAATAAATCTACATGGGTTCCTGCTAAATCACCGATTGTTTTTATATTAAACTCTTCTAATCTCTGGGCAGTTTTGTACCCAACACCCCAAACCTTTCCCACCGGCAGAGGCCAAACTTTACTTTGAATATCATCTTCGGTAATTACAACCAATCCATCAGGTTTTTCTAAATCTGAGGCCAGTTTCGCTAAAAATTTATTAGGTGCAATTCCTATAGAACAAGTTAAATTTAGTTCATCCTTTATTCGCTTTTTAATTCTTTTAGCAATAACAACAGCTTCCCCAAACAACCTCTCCGTTCCGGTAACATCCAAAAATGCTTCGTCTAAAGAAATTGCTTCCACTAAAGGCGTAAACTCACTAAATATTTCCATAATCTGTTGAGAAACCCACCTGTATTTGACAAGGTTAGGAGGTAAAAAAATAGCTTGGGGGCAACGGTGGTAAGCTTCAATCAAAGGCATAGCCGAACGTATTCCGAATTTCCTTGCTTCATAAGAAGCTGTGGAAACCACACCGCGGGATTTGGCTCTCCCCCCTATTACCACCGGTTTACCCTGTAATTCAGGGTTATCCCTTTGTTCAACTGCAGCATAAAAAGCATCCATGTCCACATGGATTATTTTACGCTTCATTGACTTTCCATCTCCTATCTTCCATATACGCCCTAATTTTATCATAAAGATATAGAACAAGATATATATAAAAAGTTGCTCTATATGGCAGAATAAACATAAGAAAATTTATCCAAAGAAGAAGGAAATATAAAAAAAATGTAGTAGTATAAATTAAAACATAAAAAGGAGGGATTTTATGAAAACCCCTGTAACTTTTTTTAAATGCAATGTTTGTGAGAACATGGTTGCTTTAATAAAAAAAGGTGTTGGTGAACTTGTTTGTTGCGGTCAACCCATGGTTGAATTAAAAGGCAATACTACGGAAGCGTCCTATGAAAAACATATTCCGGTGGCAGTGAGGGAAAACGGCCAAATAACTGTTCAAGTTGGATCAGAGATACATCCTATGACAGAAAAACATTACATAGAATGGATTGCTTTAGTAAATAATGAAGGGTGTGAAATTATATCCCTGGCTCCGGGTGAGGAACCAAAAGCAGTATTTTGCAATAAAGAAAATGTCGATGTCTATGCATACTGTAACTTACATGGTTTGTGGAAATCGGAACTAAAGTAAATTTTTTTAAAAGGGGATGAGAAATATCGATACTAAAGCTTTTCATAAATTAAGCTATGGACTTTATGTCATAGGAACAGTCAAAAATGGCAGATTAAACGGTCAAATTGCTAACACGGTATTCCAAATCTCTTCCGCTCCGGCAACAGTGGCCATAAGCATAAATAAAAATAATCTCACTAATGAATTTATTAGGGAAAGTAAAGTCTTCTCTGTATCTGTTTTAGAAAATGAAACTCCTATAGGGCTTATAGGAAATTTTGGTTTTAAATCAGGCCGTGAAGTTGATAAATATAAAGATATTTCTTATAAAATAGGTTTAAACGGAACCCCTATTTTAACGGAACATACAGTAGCATCCCTTGAAGCAGTAGTAATAGACATAGTTGAAGTAGAAACCCATACTATTTTTATAGGTAAAGTTACAAACAGTGAAGTATTTAACAATAAAGAACCAATGACTTATGCTTATTACCACCAAGTTAAAAAAGGTCAAACTCCTCCAACTGCACCCACGCATATAAAACCAGAAAAATTGAATGAACCCCAAAGAAAGGAGAATGATAAAATGAAAAAATATGAATGTTTAGTATGTGGTTATATTTATGATCCCGCTGAAGGTGATCCGGATTCCGGTATCGCTCCTGGAACTGCTTTTGAAGATCTTCCTGAAGACTGGGTATGCCCCTTATGTGGAGCACCAAAAGATCAATTTGAAGCTATTGAATAAAGCAGGATGTTAACCCATTAACTTTACTTAAAATTTTTCTATCATAATAATTCAAGGAGGGTAATATTTATGAACTTAAAAGGAACAAAGACTGAAGCAAACTTATGGGCGGCTTTTGCCGGCGAGTCACAGGCAAGAAATAAGTACACTTATTATGCCTCTAAAGCCAGAAGTGAAGGTTATCAGCAGATTGCTGCTATATTTGAAGAAACGGCAAATAATGAAAAAGAACATGCTAAAATTTGGTTTAAGCTTTTAATGGACGGTATTCCCAGTACCGAAGAAAATTTAAAAGATGCAGCCAATGGGGAAAATTACGAATGGACTGAAATGTACGCTGAATTCGCTAAAACGGCAAGAGAAGAAGGATTTGAAAAAATAGCCGTTCTATTTGAAAAAGTAGCAGAAATAGAAAAAGAACATGAAAAAAGATATTTAAAACTATTAGAAAACCTCAAAGAAGGAAAGGTTTTTGCCAGAGAGACCAAACAGGTTTGGAAATGCCGTAATTGCGGACATATTCATGAGGGAGAAAAAGCACCTGAAGTATGCCCCGTCTGTGATCATCCTCAAGCCTTCTTTGAACTTCATGTAGAAAATTATTAATTTTTATAATTTAACTATCATCTAATAATCCTCTTAATAATGTCAAGGGACAGCTGTCCCTTGACATTATTATTTCAGAAACAAACTTCCCATAACAATTACTTAAAATTAAGTATCTAAAAAAAAGAATTCTTATTACACAGAATTTAGTAAATTTAAAAAAGGCTTAGGGGAAGCCTTACCCCTAAGCCAATGGATTCCATTTTACTAACTATTGTCACTTAATTTTATTCACCAACACTATTTGACAAAAACCCAAAAAAAACACTCTTGAATGCGAAAATGAATTATCAAGAGTGTTGACTGGTGCCGAAGGTGGGACTCGAACCCACACGGTTTTTGAGGCCGCCGGATTTTGAGTCCGGTGCGTCTGCCAATTCCGCCACTTCGGCATATTTTTTTGACAAACATTAGTTTAACATGAACAAAACACTTTGTCAATAAACACTATTAGTTAACCTAATTAAAAAAATTGGGAAGAAAACCTTCCCAATTTTATCCTGCAACATGACCACTGGCATTGTTTAATTTTCTTTTTCTCATTTGATTTATAAATAGAAAAGCCATTATACCTAAGCCAAGCACATCTGTCATTAAACCTGGTTTTATTAATGATAGTGATGCAGCTAAAGCTAAGATGCGAGCAATATAATTATAATTAGTAATAAAGTAACCTTCTACGGCAGTACTGAGACAGGCGACTCCAAGCGAAGCAGTTATTACAGTCGTAAAAATTTGCATATAATTATCGACTAAGCCTAACAAGACCGGATTAAATACAAACATATAGGGGATTATAAAGCCTGCCAATGCCAGCTTAAACCCTTCAATACCGGTTTTATTCAAATTCCCACCAGAGATTCCTGCAGCAGCAAATGAAGCTAAAGCAACAGGTGGAGTAATATTAGCCATTATGGCAAAGTAAAATACGAAAAAGTGAGATACCATTGGTGGAACGCCTAATTTTAGTAAGGCAGGTGCCGCCATGTTTGCAGTTAGGATATAAGCTGGTATAGAGGGAACTCCCATTCCTAAAATGATACACGCTAACATTGTTAAAATTAAAGTTAAAATTAAATTACCACCGGAAAGACTTATTATCCCACCGGCCACTTTCGTACCGAATCCCGTTTGAGTAGATACACCCACAATTATACCTACTATAGCACAAGTTACTGCTACAGTGATAGCACCTTTGGCTCCTGCTTCAAGTGCTTCTAATATCTTTCTCAAACCCATCCTGGTTTCTTGATTCACCCAACTTACTGGTACTGTTAAAACAATAGCAAAAAAGGCTGCAAAAGTAGGAGTATAACCCTTAATCATAAGGTAAACTAAAGCAATTAAGGGTATAAAAAGATAAAATTTTTTCTTTACTACTTGAACAAATTTAGGGATTTCCGATTTGTCTAAGCTCTTTAAATTTCTCCGCACAGCTCTTAAATAAACTGTGATGAATATGCCTAAGTAATACAATAATGCCGGTATGATCGCCGCATACATGATAGTTACATATTTAACACCTAAAATCTCAGCCATGATGAATGCAGATGCGCCCATGATAGGAGGTAATATTTGACCTCCGCAGGATGCGGACGCTTCAACAGCACCCGCAAATTCGGGAGTATATCCTACTCTTTTCATTAAGGGTATAGTAAAGGCTCCGGTAGTAGCCACATTGGCTACGGCTGAACCGTTAATTGAACCCATTAAAGCACTTGATAATACAGCTACTTGAGCCGGTCCCCCTCTCTTTGCCCCGGCTATGGAAATGGCAAGTTCCGTAATAAAATCACCCACACCGGATTTTAATAAAAAAGCTCCAAAGATGATAAACAGTATCAAATACTGGGCAGAAACACCGGTGGGAACGCCATAAATCCCTTCAGTTGTGAGATACATATACTCCAATACCTCATAAAGGTCAAAACCTTTATGGGAAAAGTACCCACTAATAAAGTTCCCAAAAAATGCGTACAATAAAAATATAGAGGCAAGAATTGGTAATACCATCCCAGATACTCTTCTAGTAGCTTCCATTACAGTTATGATTAATATTGCGGCAACTATAATATCCGTAAGGATAGGCATTCCCGGACGCATAATAATTTCATCGAAGTTGGTCCAAAGGTAGAGAAAAGGCACTAAACTTAAAATAAGAAAAACTATGTTTATAAACTTGTGCCAAGGCTTTTCCTCTTTTGTTAAAGGATATAACAGAAAGATCAAAAATAATGTAAAACTCACATGCAGTGATCGATGTACTATAGCTACAGGCGTACCTTGCCAGGCTGTGTAAAGATGATAAAGAGCCATAGTAATGGCAACTATTGATGCTATTTTTTTAAGCAATCCTGTCAGCTCTTTAGTCCTTTCAGACCTGTCGTATTTTTTTATAGTTTCTTGGATTCGAGTATCATCCAAGTAAAAAACCTCCTTATATCTACCAGAATTCCTTTTGCGATAAGTATTTTTATATCTGCATTATCACCACAAATATCCACTAAATTAAACATTCTTTTATTTACTTTGATAAAATGAGGCGATATGCTGGAGAGTTTAATATCAATGAAGTTAAACTTTTTATTGATATTATCGTATATAAAAAAACCGTCTTTTATATAGAATTGCCATCCATCCTCAATGTTATAGGGCACACCCGGCCCTAGAGATCTAACCTTCATAGTCATTAAGGTAAAAGTATTGTCGTTATTAATTTTGTAAACATTCTCCCAAGGTTGTTTTTCACTGGAATGAATGTATATTGTAGAAAACTCCTGGTGCGCCTGGATTACTGTTAAGACATTTCCCCTTCTATCTTCTATTACTATAAAGGTTTTGTCTTTATTGCTAAAATAATATACCCCGAATAATACGATGATAATTGCCAGAACGGTGAAAAATACTTTTCTTATTTTCATGTTAAATTTAGATAAAAGAGCGAAAATATATTCGCTCTTTTATTTATTCTAATATTCCCATCTCTTTAAAGAATTTTTCGGCACCAGGATGAATAGGAATCTCCATTCTATCTAAGCCCATTTCCGGAGTGATATTTTTCATTCCTGAATGGCTCTGTTGAATTAAATCCCATTCTTCAACCATTGCCTTAAGTAAATTATAGGTTAATTCCTCATCAACATCGCCATTTATTATTAAGTAATTCTTTAAGGCAGCAGTAGGAACAGGGTCCGAAACCCCTCTATAAAGATCACCGGGAATATTATCTTCAAAATAAATTGGATAAATATCATTCAGTTTTTCAATGATTTCTGAATCTATAGGAATAATTTCAATATCATGAGTCGTTGAAAGTTCGCTTATGGCTGCAATAGGAAGTCCTCCTGTTAAAAATCCTGCATCGATATTGTCATTGGCTAGCTGGTCACAGGTCTCCGCATAACTTAAATAGTCAGCTTTCGCCAGATCTTTATAACTCATACCGGCAGCTTCTAAAATACACCTAGCATTAAATTCTGTTCCACTACCCGGTGCACCTACTCCAACCCGTTTGCCCTTTAAGTCATATACACTTTTTATTCCGCTACCTTTTTTAGTTATAAGCTGGACATAGTTATTGTGAAGTGAAATAAGACCGTACATGTTATCCAAGCTTTCTTTGAACATTTCTTCGCCTTTATATCCTAAATAAGCAACATCACTCATGGTAAAGGCAATTTCCGCTTTGCCTTCATTTACCATATTACAGTTTACAACCGATGCGGCAGTAGAGGAGTTAGTCGCATTAACATTTTCTAAACTATCCGTCCAGACAGTACAAATCGCACTTCCAATGGTGTGCATTGGGCCGCCTACTCCACCTGTAGCAAAGGTAATATCTATTTTGCCACCTGTATCACCGGCATCTCCACTACCGGATCCACCAGACCCACATCCGGCTAAAACCAAGCCGAAAACCATTAAAAATATAACTAGGGATGAAATTTTTTTCCGGATTCTCATGCTCCTCTCTCCTCCTTATTATTTACTATTAACCTATAATTTCGAGATAAGCAGCAATCAAAATCAGTCAAACCATCACATAAAATAAACCCTAGCAATAAAAAGTGATCCTAGCGAACACCTCCTTGGGAAAAGCAGAATTTTTTAAGTTGAGATAATTCCTACATTATTTAGGCCACGATTAAGTATATTATTATCATTTGAGTTTAGTAAACAATATTGAAATGAAAGGCTCCTAGATTGTAATGAACAACCCTCTTTTTGAAATGAATTAAATATTCAGAATCCTCCGGAATATTCCTAAATTCTTTTTAGTAACAGGTATCTCTACATTATCATAACCTTGCATTTTTATAATATAAGTTCCATTAAACCAACGAACTACTTCATTAATTTTTTCTAAATTTACAATAAAGCTTCTATGAGGTCTGAAAAAAGTAGAATTCCTTAACTTTTTCTGTAAATCTTTTAAAGAAATATTTGTTTTATATTGGTGAGTGGGAGTGCAAACTATAGAATTTCTTCCTTCGGCCATAATAAAAACAATGTCTTCCACATCTAAAAATTTAATTTTGTCATTCTGTTCCACAGCAAATTTATTTATTGCTTTTGGCTGTTCTATTTCCTTTCCGATTATTTCTTCTTTATCTCTTAAATCTCTGCTTATAATATGCTGAAGTCTATCTAAAGTCTGCCTTATCCTTTCTTCAGAAAAAGGTTTTAAGACATAATCTACCGCTTCTAATTCAAAAGCTTTCACTGCATACTCGTCAAAAGCAGTTACAAATACTATTTTGGGATGCTCTTCTTTTTTTAATAATTCCTGAGCAACCCTAATTCCATTGGAGTCCCCTAACCTTATATCTAAAAACACCACATCAAAAAATTCTTTTTGACATAATTTCAAGGCTTCAAAGCCGGAATAAGCTTTTTTTACTTGGGAAACATAACCAATCCGATTTAAAATATATTCCATCTCCAACAGTTGCAGCTCTTCATCATCCACAACTAAAACACGCATCAATATTCACCCCTTTACTTTTTATTTTAAAATAACCAGGTTTACTTCCGTTCCTTGTCCCGGTTCACTGTTAATATTAAAGTTAACCCGATCACCATAAGTAATTAACAGCCTTTTAACCAGCAGGGATAATCCATAACTTCCCTTGGGAAATTGCATTTTGTTAATACTATCCAAGAGTTCCCGATCCATTCCAACACCGTTATCAGTCACCGTAATCCTTACCATATCCCCTGAATCTTTAACTTTAATTAAAATATTTCCCCCGTTCCGCTTGGGTAATATCCCATGGATGACTGCATTTTCCACAATTGGTTGGATAGTAAGAGGAGGAATTTTTATATCCACATTTGCATCTATTTCGTAGACAATATTCAATTTATTATTAAATCTAATTTTTTCAATAGCCAGATATGACCTTATATGTTCCAATTCTTCTTTTAAGTCAGTGAGGTCTTCTACGTTCTTGAGATTCTTCCGGTAGTAAATGGCCAGATTATTTATTACTTCCCTTGCTTTAATGGGATTAGTTCTACATAAAACTGAAATTGTATTTAGACTGTTAAATAAAAAGTGAGGATTCATCTGGGATTGGAGGACCTTTATTTTTGCCTGGGCAATTATTTTTGCCTGTTCGTCTAACATGCTTAATTCCAGTTGAGTGGTAAATAAATGAGCAAGTCCAACGCCTAACTCTATATCTGATTCACTGATACTATTTTGACCGGAACGATAGAGCATTAAAGTTCCGACTACTTCCTCTTTAGTTTTAAGGGGCACTACTACTGCCGATTCCAAATTCCCGGGCTCTCCCTGGTTGTAACCTATATCCGATTTGTTTTGGGCTATGCCTAAAGGTTCACCCTCTAGAACCTTTTTTGTTATTTCCGGTAAAGTTGTTGGATTACTTTTATAATATTCATCCCCTAAACCAACATAACTTAATATTTCCTTTTGGCTGGTGAAAGACACAGCGTCAAAATCACACATAGAATAAATGATTCTGGCCGCATCAAGGGCGGTTTTCTTATTTAACCCTTTACGTAATATTGGCAAAGTCTGGTTAGTGATATTTAAGCAAAGTTTTGCTTGTTCAGATTTTAATCTTTCTTGTTCATCAAAAATCTTATCAACCATAACTATAAAAATAGCCAGTCCTAAAGAATTAACCAGGGTCATGGGAATAGTGATTACCTTAACCACATCTAATGCCTGATCAAAAGGCCGGGCAATTAAAAGAACCATTCCCTTTCGCAGAATTTCGCAGAAGGCTCCTAAAATCATCCCGGCTAACCAGCGATTCTTTTTATTAACAAAATACTTAGACGCATAACCTGCTATACAACCTTCTATAATAGTGGAAATCATACAAGCATGAAGGGTAAAGCTCCCTTTTCCCATGAGAAACCTGTCAACTACGGCTATGATTGCCGCCCCAATTCCAACCACTGGCCCGCCATAGATGCCCCCGGCGGCCACACCGATAATTCGTGTATTAACCAGGGCACCATTGTACTCTATGGCCAATTTATTACCTAAAGCCCCAATGGCCCCGAAGATTAAGATTAAGACAAGTTTTTCACTAAAAGTTTCTTGTTTCTTGGTCATTATCCGGTTAAAAAAACTTAAAGTAGAAAGAAGGTAAATAATCATCATAAAAATACATAACTTATTTAACATATTGAATACAATAGCCATGATCATAAATTAATCACTTCCAGTTAAGCTTTAATAGAAAACTGAATTTACAATTATTTTAAAATTTAACTTTTCATCTGTAAAATATAGCCCTGGATAATTTTTCTTAATTATAGCAAAAATATTTTTAAAATTTCAATTTGGCCAAACTTTTTAATATAAAGCATATTAATTTTTTTACTAAAAAAGAAAAGGTGTATTGTTTATAAAATAAATAAACGATACACCCTCTTTTATTTACTTAAAAATCAAGCTTAACTCCTAATTTACTTAATATTTCTAAAGGCATGCTAAAACGGGCTGTTTTTAATGGATCCACTACTTGGGAGATTTGAGCATTACCACAGGCACTCATTAACATTCCGGCTTCATTTAAACTTAAGTCGGTTTTCTCCGTTAAGAAATTGGCCATATCCTTGGTGGCCATTTCCACGGCTTCATCTAAAGTAGCCGCTGAAGCAAAAAATATTAATTCCTGATCGGTTTTTAGCAGAGGATTATTTATTTTTAAACCTTCTGCCTTTCTCACCGATACATCCACTTCTCCGGATACTTCTACTCCCGAAACCATGATTTCTCCGTCACCCATTAGGGCGTGCAGGTCACCTATAGCCAGCAAAGCACCTTCTACCTGTACAGGTAAAAACAAGGTGGTTCCCGCAGTAATTAATTTCGTATCAATATTACCACCATGATTATTTGGTACACCACAAGGTAAAGGCTCACCGGCCGGAGCTACCCCGATTACACCGATCATGGGTTTTAAGGGAAGTTGTAAATCTTTAAACTGAATCTTTTCATTCTCAATAGGTAAAATCAAGGTTTCAGATTTTTCGATTAAGTTACCCAAAACCCCAGCTCCCGGGGCGGCAACCATCTTGCCCGGAGATTTGACTCTAATATCATTGATATCTATTGCCAAAACATCTCCCGGTTGTACCTGTTCAAAATATACAGGCCCCGTAGCCGGATTAACTTGTTCAAAATTGATACACTCCAAAGTATCATCAACAGTCTTAATCTGCTCACTAAAACAATCTAGGGTTTCAAAGGTCAGCCGACAAGGCAAATTAACTCTAGCCGCAGGAATGTTTTCTTTATCCATAACAAAAATATGTTTTTCTTTAGAAATAATCACATATTTTCACTCCTTATAATTTAAAAGGATTCTTTAATAATCATCTTCGATAAAGAAATTCCAATTCCTGCCGGAAATTACCTTAAGGTCTTAAAATTCCTCTTTTTATGGATTCATTGATCATTTTTTTAGCATACTCCCATAAAACAGGGGCATTTTCTTCTAATATGGCATTTCTTTTCAAGACTTTTTCACTAGTAACTCCCGGCTTTTGCCAGGTATGTCCCTTGGTATTAAAATTCAAAAGTAAAGGTTGCATCCTATCCAAACAAGCTGCAAACCTTGATTCAGGAGTTTTTAGCTCTTCAAATTCCCGCCATAAGTCCCAAATCTCCTTAGCCTGATCTTCCGGCAAAATATTAAAAAGCCTTTCTGCAGCTTTCATTTCTCTTTCCTCTTTATCCAAATAGCCTTTTTCATCATAACAAAAGGTATCTCCGGCATCAATTTCCACTAAATCATGAATAAGGACCATTTTAATAACCCTTAATAGATCTACCTTTTCCGCAGAGTATTCAGATAGTATAACGGCCATCATAGCCAGATGCCAGGAGTGTTCAGCATCATTTTCATTTCGTTTTGTGCCTATAACTACATTTTGTCGTAAAATTTGTTTTAGCTTGTCCACTTCTACTAAAAAATTGATTTGTTTTAGTAATCTTTCCTGCTCCATATTTATCACCTCATGAATATTATAACTGCTAAAAGGGCTTAATAATAAAAATCCGGGAAAAAACTCCCGGTTATTCCATGACAATCATCTTATCTACAGTCAAAATATGTTTATCAATCCAATTTACTACAAAATCTAAAATTTCGATAATGGCTTGATCTTGATTTTCATCTATTTTTTCCAGATCGAAACTTTTTATTTTTTCTAAAAAGTCATCATGAAACACTTTGTGAGACAGTAATTTTTTGTACCCAATACTCTTCATATACTCTTCTTCTGATTTAAAATGATATAAAGCATACTGCTTTAACTCCTCAATAATTTCAACTATTCTGTCATACTTATCAATATAAACTTCATTTTTTAAAAGGTCATATGCTCTACCGCAAATTTCAAAGAGCTTTTTATGCTGGTCATCAATTAGCTGTACTCCTAATTTATAATCATCTTTCCAGCCAATCAAGCTAATTACCCCTCTTTCTTTTAGAGTTTGCTTTAGAATAAATATTAACATTTTTCGAAAAAAATTCAAAGGTTTATTGTAATTTCCAATCATTTTTTTATATAATAAAATGATTTAAGGCTATTATTGTATTAAATTGTTCGGGGTCTCTATAATAATTTAAATACAGGGAGGGATAAATATGTATACAATAGGTATTGTGGGTCCACAGGATACTGTTGAGCAAACCTTAGACGTGGGAAAAAAATATTTTCCTAACGTAGCCTTCCTTTCTTTAATCTATCAACATCATGAAGAAATTGTAAACTTAATAAACAAGAATATCCCCAATCTCAATGCTCTTCTGTTTACAGGGGTAACTCCTTACCAAATCGCAAAAAGAAAAATTGATTTTCCTCTGCCTGTTGAATATATACCACGGGAAATTTCCCTTTTATATAAAATATTGTTTGAACTTTTTTATAACCAAGAATTCAGTGACCTTCGCAACCTGAGCATTGATACTTTTAATGAGGCGGAAATTCAAGAATTTATTGCGGAAATACCTTTGAAAATCGAAAACTGTTACGTTCTTGAAGACAGCTCTGATAATGAAAAAGTAATCCAATTTCATGAGAGTCTTTTTGAGAATAAAAAGGTGGATCTTTGCCTTACGACCAACTTGGACCCGTATGTTATTTTACAAAAAAAGGGCATCCCTATTAAAAGGATACTTCCTACCAGGTTTTCCATAAAGCAATCTTTAGAACTTCTCTTATTAAAACTCAAAACTCATAGTTCCCAATTCGCTCAAATTAGTATTGGCATTGTGAATATTGATAATTTCCGAAAGGTTACCCGGGAAAAACCTTCCGAATACCAGATTCAAAAAATTAAATTAGAAGTATATAAATTATTGCTGGATTATTGCCAAGAAACTCAATCTACTTTAATTCATACAGGTAGTGATGAATTTTTGATCTTTACGACTATAGGCAGTATAAAGCAATTTGGAGAAAAATATGATTGTACCTTGGTAAAGTTAATTAAAGAAAAACTGCAAATTACAGTTAGCTATGGTTTAGGCCTAGGCTTTACTGCCAGTGAAGCTATGCATAACGCAAGGATTGCCCTAGAACAGGCTAAACTGGACAATGGCGACTGTGCTTATCTCTGCCATGTAGACAAAACAATTGAAGGCCCTTTAGAGTACTATGACAACAGAAATAAAAGTATATCTCTTAGCCCCCTATTAGTTCATGAACTATCTCAGGAAATTAATATTGCTCCTGCAACTGTAACTAAAATCCTGGATACTTTATTAACAATGGATAAAACAACCTTCGACGCTTTTGAATTCTCCCGAAACTACGGATGCACCTTAAGAACTGCCCATAGGGTTCTTTCTACCTTAACTGAGAAAAACTTGGTGGAAGTATTGGCCCACAACCAGCTATACTCTAAAGGCCGCCCCCGCCGCCTATATAAGTTTAATCCGGAAAAGCTCCAAAATTATTACTAAAACTGTTTATGACAGGCAACCCTATGCCCCGGTTCTATTTCCCGGAGAATAGGAATCTTCGAAACACATTTTTCATCCGCAAACCTACATCTGGTACGAAAATGACAGCCACTAGGCGGGTCTACAGGACTGGGAACGTCTCCTTCTAAAATTATTCTTTCCTTCTTTCTTTCTACTTGAGGAAGAGGAATTGCTGAAAGCAATGCTTTCGTGTAAGGATGTAGAGGATTACTAAATAATTTTTCTTTGTCCGCCAACTCCACGATTCTCCCTAAATACATTACCGCCACCCGGTCGCTAATATAATGGACTACACTTAAATCATGGGAAATAAAAATATAAGTCAACCTAAATTTTTCCTGCAACTCTTTAAGTAAATTTAATATTTGGGATTGAATGGATACATCTAAAGCCGAAACAGGCTCATCACAAACTATCAGTTTCGGGTTAAGAATCAAGGCCCGGGCAATTCCTATTCTTTGACGCTGACCCCCACTAAATTCATGGGGGTATTTTTGTCCACTTTCTTTATTTAAGCCGACTATTTCCAAGAGTTCCTCTACTTTTTTCTTTCTCTCTTTTTCATTACCTATACCATGGATAATTAAAGGTTCTTCAATAATCTTGCCGACTTTCATCCGTGAATTTAAAGATGCATAAGGATCTTGAAAGATCATCTGTAAATCTCTTCGCAGTTTTTGTAAATCTTTACGCTTTAAATGGGCTATATCTATACCTGAAAATATTATTTTTCCCTCAGTTGGCTCTAATAATCGGAGAATTGTTCTCCCTAAAGTGCTCTTACCACACCCGCTTTCACCGACTATACCAAAGGTCTCGCCGCTTTTAACCGTAAAAGAAACCCCGTCAACCGCCTTAACATACCTGGTAGGAGCTTTTAATAATCCTCCTCCAACCGGAAACCATTTTTTTAAATTTTCCACCTGTAATAATGTATTATTCATCTATTCTCTTTCGCCCCTTTCCAGCACCTTACAAGTCTACCTGAAAAAACTTCCTGTAACTTGGGAGGTTCACTGAAACAAATGTTTTCTGCATAAGTACAACGGGGACTGAAGCGGCAACCTTTGGGCATATTTAAAGGATGTGGAACCATTCCTTTAATTACATGTAATTTACCGGTTTGTTTTTTATCCAGCCGAGGGATTGATTTCATTAAACCTTCCGTATAGGGGTGTAAAGGATTTCTGAATAAATCTTGAATAGGGGCTTCCTCCACAATCTCCCCTGCATACATGACTATTACTCTTTGCGCCATTTCCGCCACCACGCCCAGGTCATGGGTAATCAGCATAATTGAAGTTTGAAAACTTTCTTTTATTTTCCTCATCAAATCCAAAATTTGTGCTTGAATAGTAACATCTAGAGCGGTTGTCGGTTCATCGGCAATTAATAACTTAGGATTACAAGCCAAAGCCATCGCAATCATTACCCTCTGCCGCATTCCCCCTGACAGTTGATGAGGGTATTCTTTGATTCTCTTTTCCGGCAAAGGAATGCCTACTACCTTTAAAGCCTCAATTGACTTTTCCAAGGCCTGTTTTTTTGTTAATCCCTGATGTAGCCTAATTGTTTCTTCTATTTGATTACCTATGGTAAGTACCGGATTTAGGGAAGTCATGGGTTCCTGAAAAATCATAGATATTTCATTACCTCGAATATACCTCATCTCTTTTTCACTTGTCGCTAATAAATCTTTGCCTGCAAAAAGTATTTTTCCTGACTTTATTCTGCCATTAGCGGCTAATAATCTCATTATGGCCAGAGAAGTTACACTTTTACCACAACCGCTTTCACCCACAATGCCTATGGTTTCACCTTTATTAATACTAAAGGAAATTTTATTAACTGCAGTCATTAATCCTTCTTCGGTGTTAAAAACCACCTCTAAATCTTTAACTTCTAATAATTTATCACTCATATTTTCCTCCCTAACTTACTTTTTTTCTGATTTTCGGATCTAAAATATCCCGCAAACCATCCCCTAACATATTTAAAGCTAAGACACAAATAGCAATGGTTGCACCTGGAAAAATTGTAATCCAGGGAGCCCTATGCAGAAAAACTTTACCGTCACTTAAAATATTACCCCAGCTGGGGATCTCCGGAGGCACTCCTACACCTAAAAAACTAAGGGAGGATTCTGATAATACCGAATACGCAAAAATCATTGTTGCCTGAATAATAATTGGGGCTAAACAATTAGGTAATATATGTAAAACTGTAATTCTTAAATCACTGGCCCCGATTGCTCTGGCCGCCTCTACATATTGCTGTTCTTTCTGGACTAATACTGCACTTCTAACTACCCGCGCCATTCGAGGCGTATAAACAATAGTTAGAGCAATGATAACATTAATCAACTTCCCCCCTAAAATAGCCATTATGGTAATCATCAAAATAATTGAAGGGAAAGCCATCATCCCGTCTAAAATACGCATTAAAATTTCATCAATATTAAGTGCAGGGCAAAAACCTATTTCCTCTATTTTGTTTTTTACTATATGCTGGATTTGATTTTTATCAACAGTAAAAATTCCAGATTTTGAGAGACTCCCAATAGTATACCAACCGCCTCTCCAGTAAGAATTGTCAATACCACAAAGCCTACATCCCAAAGGATTCATACGGTAAATGCTATTATTGCCTATATCTTCGCCATAACAATACCTTTGGGGGTT